>Ga0222668_1000282_pt1 | contig 35814 bp, 34 predicted proteins | sample AntAcemetagen728_FD_179823 | JGI IMG/M metagenome (GOLD analysis project Ga0222668, IMG submission 179823) | Saline water microbial communities from Ace Lake, Antarctica - #728 | ecosystem: Environmental > Aquatic > Non-marine Saline and Alkaline > Saline | place: Antarctica: Ace Lake...
TCCGCAACAATTGGTCTTCTTTTGCTCTTTATAGCGCAACCAAAAGAACTATATGCGCAGTGGTTTACGTTCTATCCTTATGTAACAAGAATCGATTTTGACACTTCATTGCATTTGAATCATATCGTGAATGATACAGCAACTAGTATTTGGCAAATTGGAGCACCTTCAAAAACTGTATTTGACGAAGCCGCTACATTACCTCGCGCGATCGTGACTGATACTTTAAATCCTTATCCAATTAATGATACGTCTAGCTTTATTTTTTGGCATCCAATAGTACTCGATTTTCAAAACTATGGATATATAGAAGGAGATTACAAAGTAGATACTGATTCGTTAAATGACTTTGGAAAAATTGAATTTTCGCCTGATAATGGTTTAACGTGGATCTTGATTTCTGATGATACATTAAATATAGGTTTGGATACTTGGCCCGATTTTGGAGGTGTTGAAGGGCGGCTTAACCTAACAGGTACGAGCGATTGGAGACATTTTCATATTTTTCTCTGGGATTCACCATGGTTCTACGAATCTGGTGATACAATTCTATTCAAGTTCACATTTATAAGTGATTCCATCTTTGATGGGCGAGATGGACTCATGTTTGATAATCTCGTTTTGCATGATGATCAGGCGGAAGATATAGCAGAAAATAATAAAAAAAATTTAAACATTTCCCCCAATCCTGTAAAGGATTTCATCCAACTAAGTGCAGATTTTAGTATGGGTCGCGTAGAGATTTATGATTTATTAGGCAAACAAGTGTACGAAAACAATTCGGTTGGTTCGGAACTAATTGACGTTTCAATTCTGAGTCCAGGTACTTATATTATTAAGGTGAGTGACGGGAGTAAAGGCTTCGTGTCTACCCGCATGTTTGTGAAAATTGAATAAACGGCTTCCCGTCAGATCGAGTGTCTGAGGCAAGAGAATGTATCGAGAGAAGAACCCACTACTCACTATTCACTAACCACTATTCACTATCCACTAACCACTATCCACTAACCACTAACCACTAACCACTAAACACTATAGCAACTCATCCAACCGCTTTGCGCGATTAAAATAATTAACAGCATCCTGACTGGAGCAATCAAAATAATTGTCTAGCATCCAATCCGCCAAATAGTTCCGATACGTCGTTTTTGAAATTTTAGGGTAATAAACAAAACCGCGCCCTTTCTTTTTGTGACCGATAAATTCTTTTTTTTCCAGAATACGAACAATGGTAGAGGTTGTATTATAAGCGGGCTTTGGCACGGGGTAAAATTGAATAATTTCTGCAACGGTGGCTTCGTGTAAGCCCCAAAGTCTTAACATCACTTGTTCTTCTGCTTGTGTTAGTCGTTGCATGGTATAAAGCTAAAAAAAATTTAGAAAGCGCTTGCGGCAAACTGCTTGTCGAAAGAGATCAACTTGTTCGGTATAGTTATTTTTAACTAAGCGAGCCATTAAAACAGTAGCCGAATTTCTAATTTTATAGTCCAATTCTTCTTGCAAGATAGGAATAATGCCCATAAACTGAAGGGCTGCTGTTTTGAAAATGGGATCGTCAAGAACATCCTTAACTTTGAACGGTTCAACGAGCATAAAATGATTTGCAGGAAAACGCTCACTTAGCGGTTGTGGTGGGTCTCCCGCAGGAATCGTATCGCCAGGTCCAAACCAAGTTCTGTTTTTTTGAGGAATCTCAGCCAATTTGTCGAGCCAATAAACCGGCCAGGCATCTTGCTTAAAATTCCAGTAATCAGGTAAACAAAAATAGAGTTCCAGTTTTTTGAATGCATGATATTTTTCGGGAACATCTTGTTGCTGAAGCGATAGTCCATCTGTAAAAACAAGATAATAATTCCAACTAGGATCCTTCGCTACTTTAATTGAAAAACCATAGTCACTGTTTTCGCGCTTTGTCTCAATCGTGCAAGCAGGGGCAATTTCTTGTAATAATTCAGCAATCATTATGCAAAATTACGTTTTTTTAGGTGATAACTGTTGAAATTTCGTCTTAGACATGATTGTGTCTCGTCTTCTTTCAACAACAAAAAAACCCCAAGCCAAAGCTTGAGGTTTCCTGTTATTTTTTAATGTGATTATTGTAAAATCACAGTCTCTTCAGAAGTCTCTTCTTGCTCAACTTTAATGATGCCCTCTCCAAAAATTGAGTCACCGCTAATCGCTTCGATATTTAAAACAAATACACCCGCTTGTCCAAGGTTATAATTCTCAGAATAATTGAAGGTAGCATAACCTAAACCATCTGTGTACATAGTGTCATCAATAATAATCGCACCGTGATCATCAATTGTAGGTTCAGGATATAAACGAACCATAGCATCTGCAACCGGAGCTCCAGAAGTATCAATCACTAATATTCTAGCAACGGTATCTCCTTCTTTACGACAAGAAAATGTAGCAAGGGAAATAAATCCGAAAGCCATAACTAACAATGCTGCTTTTGTAATCATTTTATTCATCTCAATTGTTTTTAGCACCTCTAATATAAAGCACAACCTGTACAAAAATACGATAATTTTAAATAAAGGTTTGTTTTAAGGCGGATTTAGTATCTATTTATGTGTTTGACTGTTTATTAACTTTATTCTTTCAATGGCAAATAGCAAAATTTGTATATGTAATACTCTTCATTTCCAAAAGGGTTGTCTACTTGAGTGCTTTTTAGTCAATAATTCATTTGTGCCTATTCTCAAATGAAACTGTATTGTCCTTTTTTTGTAATTTAGCAGTCTGATAACGGCTTTTGTCGTTAGGTATAACAATTGAAGATTCATAAAAGTTACAGACCTCAATGGGTTTAAAAGAAAAAATAGAAGAGATTAAGGCTGAAATGAGCCAATTTAAAGTAAAATCTCAGGAAGAATTAGAGTCATTCCGAATCAAATATTTAGGTTCTAAAAATATTTTAAAGGAACTTTATCAAGACTTGAAAAATGCGCCCAACGAACTGAAAAAAGACTTGGGGCAAAGCATTAATGGTTTAAAGCAAGAGAGTGAAAGAGCGTTTGAAGCATTCAAAAATGCAATCGGTGGGGATAATTCGAATGAAGATAAGCAAGTGTTTGATTTAAGTCGCCCGGCCGAAGAAATGGCCTTGGGTTCACGTCATCCTCTTGCAGTGGTTAGAAATGAGATTATCGAAATTTTTAATCGCATTGGTTTTACGGTTTCTGAAGGACCGGAAATTGAAGATGATTGGCATAATTTCTCTGCTTTAAATTTTCCTCCTGAGCATCCCGCTCGTGATATGCAGGATACTTTTTTTATTGAAAAAGGAGAAAACGAAATGGCTTTGCGGACACATACATCTTCTGTTCAAGTGCGGGTGATGGAAAATAGTCAACCGCCTATTCGAACGATTTCGCCGGGGCGTGTGTATCGCAATGAAGCCATCTCGGCGCGCGCGCATTGTTTCTTTCATCAGGTAGAAGGACTTTATATTGATAAAGATGTATCATTTGCCGATTTGAAACAAACCTTGAATTATTTTGCGATAGAAATGTTTGGCGAAAAGGCTAAAATTAGAATGCGTCCGTCTTATTTTCCGTTCACTGAGCCAAGTGCTGAAGTGGATGTGTCATGTACGTTGTGTTATGGGGAGGGGTGTAATGTCTGTAAATATACAGGATGGCTTGAAATTTTAGGATGCGGCATGGTGGATCCTGCCGTCCTTGACGCGGCGAATATTGAGAGTACCGTCTATTCAGGTTTTGCATTTGGTATGGGTGTAGAGCGAATTGCTCAGTTAAAATATCGAGTAGGTGACTTGCGTTTATATTCAGAGAACGATATTCGTTTCTTAAATCAATTTAAATCAGCTTTTTAATGGGATTATTTAGTTTTGGGAATAAAGAGCGTAAAGTTTCTTCGTTGAAATGGATTCGCTTGACAGAGGGGTCTGATTTGGATCAATTAATTGAAAAAGAATCATTCGTCAAACCCGTGGTACTTTTTAAACACAGTACACGTTGTTCGATTAGTGCAATGGCCTTAAATCGCCTAGAGAATGAGTGGAATATTGAAGAGGAAGCGTGTGTTCCAGTTTATTTAGATTTAATTGCCTATCGTGATATTTCTAATAAAATGGCGAATGATTTACAAATTACGCATCAATCTCCTCAAATTATGGTAGTGAAGGATGGTAAATGTGTGTATACAAGCTCGCACAGCCAAATTAATGTGCGGGACATAAAGGAGGCCTTATGATTAGAGCAATTATAATTGATGATATTCCTGAAGCGAGAACGGTGTTGAAATCGGATCTAGAAAATTATTGTGTGAATATTGAAGTAATTGGTGAGGCAGAGGGCGTTGTTTCTGGTGCCAAATTGATTAATGAGACCAATCCCGATTTGGTTTTTTTGGATATTCAGATGAATGATGGAACGGGTTTTGATTTATTGGAAATCTTGCCGAACAAAAATTTTAAATTAATTTTTACCACGGCTTCGGATGAATATGCGGTAAAAGCATTCAAATTTAGTGCGGTTGATTATTTATTAAAACCCATTGATCCGGATGAGCTTATGGGTGCCGTAAGTAAGGTCGAACAGCAAGATCAAACAACGGATCGAATTGGTTTGTTGAAAGAGAATTTTAATCAACCGAAGCGATTGGCTTTAAATACACTGGATAAAATTCACATTGTTGAGGTAGCAGAAATCCTTCGTTGTGAGTCACATATCAATTATACCATGTTCTATTTTTTAGATGGAACTAAGTTGTTAGTTACAAAAACCTTGAAGGAGTTTGATAAATTATTGACCGATCATCATTTCATTCGCGTGCACCAATCGCATCTCATCAATACACGTTTTATTAAGGAATTCACAAAATCGGACGGCTATATTTTCATGAAGGACGGAACAAAGGTGCCCGTCTCTACCCGTAAAAAACAGGTCTTAATGGAAATGATTCAAAATTTTTAATCTTTTCAAATGAAGCTTAATCACAAGATAATCAATATTTTATTGCTTGCGTTCGTGAGTATTACTTTAATTAATTGCGCAGGTGATGGTGAAGAGCCTGATCAAATAGATCATTCTATTGCTGCTCAATTAACAAGTCCGGGCAATGGCGCCACGTTTACGGTTGGTAATTCGGTTGATTTAAACCTGAAAGTCAACAAGCCAGAGGGTATTTCTAGTTTGGCGATTTATATCAATGATGAATTGTATAAAGGAGATTTGAAGGCCGAAACCCAAACTGTTCAGTTGATTACGGATTCTACTTCAAAAGTCGGGAAATATTCTATTAAATTTTCATACACGGATGCTGGAGGTATATCGCGTGCAGATTACCGTGATATCTATTTCTTTTCGGATGTAACACCTGTTCAAAAAACTGCCGAAATTGTCGCCACTTACCCGCATGCAAAGACTTCGTATACGCAAGGACTGGAATTTTATCAAGGTAAATTGTTTGAAGGTACGGGTCAGTATAATCAGTCAATTTTAGCAGAGGTGGAATTGACAACTGGAACGAAATTGCGTGAAATTCCATTGGATGGTACAACGTTCGGCGAGGGAATAACGATTCTGAATGATAAGATCTATCAAATTACCTATCGCAAAGGGGAATGTTATGTGTATGATTTGGATTTTAATTTGTTAAATACATTTATCTATGATGGCGAAGGATGGGGTTTGTCTAATGATGGCAAATCGCTGATTATGTCGAATGGCAGTTCAGAAATTGTGTGGCGTAATCCTGAAACATTTGCAATTGAAAAAACAATAGACGTTTTTGATGATCAAAATAGTGTTGGTAATTTAAATGAATTGGAATTGATTAACGGTTCATTGTTTATGAATTTGTACACCGAAAATCGCATTGCTGAGGTAGATACAGCGACAGGAAAAGTAAGGGCTTATATTGATTGCCAAGCAATCGCAATTGCAGGTGCCGATCCGGGAAATGACGTCCTCAACGGAATCGCATACAACCCTCAAACGGGGAAGATTTACATGACTGGTAAATGGTGGCCAAAATTATTCGAAGTAAGATTTAACTAATGGGGAAACTGTATCTAGTACCGACACCAATTGGTAATTTGGAGGATATGACCTTCAGAGCGATCCGTATTCTAAAAGAAGTGGATGCTGTGTTGGCAGAAGATACCCGAACAACAATGAAGCTTTTTCAAAAATTTGAAATTTCGAATAAGTTAATTGCGTATCACTTGAATAATGAGCATAAAACAGTAGATCGAATTATAGGCGAATTGCAAAGTGGATTAAATTTTGCCTTGGTTTCTGATGCAGGAACGCCGGCTATTTCTGATCCTGGGTTTTTACTCGTTCGTGCATGCGTTCAACAAGGTATTGAGGTGGATTGTCTACCCGGTCCAACCGCTTTTGTTCCGGCTCTTGTTAATTCGGGCTTTCCGTGTGAAAAATTTGTATACGAAGGTTTTCTCCCCACTAAAAAAGGACGGCAAACAAGGATCATGAAAATAGCGGAGGAAGAACGGACTGTTGTGTTGTATGAATCTCCTCACCGTATCTTAAAAGCCCTCGCCCAATTTCAAGAACATTTTGATCCTGAACGGCAAATTTCAATATCACGAGAAATTTCTAAGAAATTCGAAGAAACAGTGCGCGGTACGTCTGCAGAATTGATTGAATATTTCACAAAAAACCCGATCAAGGGAGAATTTGTGGTGGTCATTGATGGAAAACAAAGTAAATAGTACTTGTAGTATCGTTTAAATCCCAATTTTAGTTCTCCTCAATACTGATATACAATTGCGTTAATATTCATTCCCGCGCCTACACTTGCTAGGAGGATATAATCTCCTGGATGTATTTCTTGATTTTTGACTTTATTTTTACGAATTAAATCCAATAAGGTTGGAATTGTAGCCACTGAACTATTCCCTAATTTTTCGATCGTCATGGGCATAATACCTTCAGGCGGCGCCATTTTGTATAAACGATAAAAGCGGCTTATGATCGCTTCATCCATCTTTTCATTCGCCTGATGAATGAGGATTTTTTTAATGTCTTTGATGTCGACTCCACTCTTGTCTAAACAAGTTTTCATGGCTTTCGGAACATTATTTAAAGCAAATTCATAAATTTTTCGCCCGTGCATTTTTATGTAACGGGTATCCGAATTGATGTCTTTCTTGTTGGATTCTCCAAAATATAAGTAATACGCCTCATCATAGGTATAACTGCTTGTTTCATGCGCTAAAATTCCTCCTTCTAAATCCGTCTTTTGTAGGATGGAGGCGCCTGCACCATCTGAATAAATCATGGAATCTCTGTCGTGCTTATCGACAACCCTTGATAAACCCTCTGCACCAATTACTAAACACGTTTTTGCAATCCCAGCAGTAATAAATGCATTGGCCTGTATAACACCTTCGATCCATCCAGGACATCCAAATAAGATATCATAGGCAACGCATTTTGGATTTTGAATCCGCAGTCTATTTTTAATTCGTGCCGCTAAACAGGGTAATATGTCGCTTTGTGTGGCGCCTTGTTTTACATCACCAAAATTATGAGCGACTATGATGTAATCAATGGTTTCAACATTAATTTGGGCGTCTTCAATCGCTTTTTCTGCAGCGTAAAAACCAAGGTCTGATGTGTTTAAAGTAGCGGGCGCATAACGTCGTTCTGCAATTCCTGTTATCGCCTTAAATTTTTCTATGATTTCCTTATTTCCTGCAGGAATCGTGGATCCATCTGCATTTAAGAATAGATGGGCATTAAATTCTTCATTCGTCTCAATTCGTGCTGGTATGTAGCTTCCTGTTCCTTTTATTTTAACGGGCATAGTGTTAATCGAATTCGTTTTTTATGATGACGTGCAAGATGCAGGTTAATTGGAGTTCTTGAAGTGATATTTTGTTAAGTCTAATTATGTCCAACGTACATTGTCTTGCTTGTAATGCTTATTTTTATTGATTTTATTAACCAAAATACTACACCGTTCAGATGCCAATTTAAGATTCTATTCGAGCTGTAAACGTGCATATAATCGGAAGTCTATCTCTTTAGTTCCTTATTTCTTGTTCGTCTTGCAGGGGGTTGTAATAAAAATAGATCTCGAGACGCCCGCGTTTCATTTCAAACACCTAATTTTACCACTTAGAAGATGATATGCAAGCAATTTACTTAGTAAAAAATGGTGACGCGGCTAGCGCATTTGAGTCGAGAGAAACACCCGATCCTATTCCGGGTGCAAATGAGGTGCGCATTAAAGTTGAAGCATTTGGGCTCAATTATGCGGATGTTATGGCGCGGAATGGTTTGTATCGAGAAGCACCACCCTTACCCTGTGTTTTGGGCTATGAGGTTGTCGGTTTAATTGATCAAGTAGGCGCAGATTTATCTGCTGATTTAGTAGGCAAACGCGTGGTGGCTTTCACCCGTTTTGGTGCTTATGCCCAATATGCGGTCAGTAATCCACAAGCTTTCACGATTATTGATGGGTTAGATGTAGGAGCGGCTTTGTCGATTGCTACGCAATACGTAACGGCTTACTATATGGCCTATGAACTCACGAATCTTTTTCAAGGGGATCGCGTCCTCGTGCATGCTGGTGCTGGAGGTGTGGGTACAGCACTCATTCAATTGTGCAAACGGAAAGGATGCGAAGTTTTTGCTACAGCAGGGTCAGAGGATAAATTAAACTATATGCGCGAGCAGGGCGCCGATCATGTAATTGATTACCGCAAGCATGATTATGCGGTTGAAGTGAACCGCTTGTTGGCTGATCACCGCTTAGACATGATTTTTAATCCGATTGCGGGTTCAACGTATAAAAAGGATTATGCACTTTTGGGTTCTGGTGGAAGATTGGCCTTGTTTGGTGGATCAGAGCGATCTGGTAAAAAATGGGGAATCTTTTCTACGCTGAATTTTGTGCGGAAAATGGGGGTGCTCTTGCCAATTACAAGTATGATGCGTTCGAAAAGTGTCTTGGGTGTCAATATGCTTAAAATTGGCGATAATAAACCAGCCACTTTGCATAGATGTTTGCAAGAGGTTGCAGAATTAATCGTTAAGGGTGAAGTGAAGCCGCATATCGGTGGCCGTTTTTCTTCCAATGAAATTGCAAAAGCCCATGCCTTTTTAGAGGATCGAAAATCGATTGGAAAAATTATTGTTACTTGGGAATAAAGCCTTATTTCTTTCAAAATTCCAACATATCTCCTCTTTATAATCAAATTAATCTTTGGTTTGAGCGTGCTTTTCTTTGTTGGAACGCGGGTGTTTCGCATCATTCAAGAGCAGGATTGGACAGCAATTGAATTTCACGCCAATGCTCCATTTTATTTATTCTTTGGTTTTGGTTTAATGTTTCTTAATTGGTCTCTCGAAGCTTTAAAATGGCAACGATTGATGGAGGGTTTAAAACCGCTCACGTTTAAAGAAGCGCTAAGGGATGTGCTCGCTGGTTTGGCAACGGGCTTGGTTACACCAAATCGTGCCGGCAATTTTATCGGTCGTATTGCGCGGTTGGATAAGGAGCTACGATTGAAAGGGATGCTGCGTACTTTTTATGCGAATTTGGTTCAATTTTCAATCACGCTTATTTTTGGACTTCTCGGGTTGTTTTTTCTGAGTGCTTCTGTCTTTGAATCAGGTTTTTTTCTTGTTTTAATCGGAACGCTAATCGGTGTTTCACTTTCCCTATTGCTTATTGTTTACCCAAAATATGTCTTGATTAAACCTTTCTGCTGGCTCATCCCCGAATCGCTTAAAGGGGGCATTGCTGAACTATCCGCTTTTTCTAACCAACTTAAACAAAATTTAATGGTCTTGGCTATCTTACGATATTTTATCTTCGTAAGTCAATACGTTCTTGTTTTGATCGCACTGAATCAATCCTTATCAATCCCAATTTTATTTGGTTCTGTCGCCGTCATGTATTTAATTATGACATTAATTCCTTCTCTTTTTATGGGTAAATTATTTGTGAGGGAGGCGGCTGGATTAATTGTTTTTAGTTCGATTGGAATTCCAGATAACGTCACTATATTGGCTGGGTTTATGATATGGTTTATTAATATTGCGCTACCTGGTGTGGTTGGTGCAGGATTATTAGTTAAAAAATGATTTTCGAAATTGGAATAGCGATTTTTAGCGTGCAATTCATTGTGGCTGTATTGCTTCAATTCGGTAAATTAATGACCAAGAAACCAATTCAAAAATCGGCAAAAAAAACAAAAATTACGAGCCTTATTCCGTTTCACAACGAGGTAAAACGAATGCTTCCTTTAATTAATTCATTGAACGAGAATCCACCAGGCAAAAATTTCGAGCTCATTTTTATTGATGATCATTCGACAGATGATACGGTGAACATCTTGATGAAAAAATTGAAGGTTCCTCATCAGTGTGTGCACAATATCCTGCCAAAAGGAAAAAAATTTGCTTTACGATATGGCGTCTCAATCGCACCGCATCCAAACATTATTACGTGGGATGCAGATATTGTTGTTTCAGCAAAGTATCTAGAAACAATCGCTTATCTAGATTTTTCTGACTTGGTGATTATGCCGGTTCAAATGCGCTCCTCAAAATGGATTGGTAAATTGGCGTCAATCGAATTTTCGTTTCTTCAAAGTTTGGGATTTGGTATGGCAGGTTTCGGTTATCCAATTCTTTGCTACGGTGCGAATTTAGGATTTAAAAAGGAAGCCTTTCTTGAGATGGATAAAAAGCGATTGGATTATGACCAAGCTTCGGGTGATGATTTGTTTTTGCTCAAGGCCATGCTTAAGGAGAAGCGTAAAGTAACCGTTTACTCTCATTCTGCGCTAGAGGTGAAAACCAAAGCTCCGGCCAAGTTTAAAAAAATCATTCAACAACGTCAGCGGTGGTTTAGTAAAATGGGTCCGCTTTTCAATGTAAGTTCCTTGTCCGCTTTGATTTTACTTGTAGCGGTGCAATTAATGTCGCTCGTCAGTTGGATCATGTTTTTTATCAATCCGCTTTTCTTGATTCCTCTAGGGATTAAATTTTTGGCGGAAATCATTGGGTCAGGCAAATTTGTTCGGCAAGATGTTTCGCACTTCTTTATGTTGGTTTTACACCAATTTTGGTATCCTTTTTATTTGATTGCCTTGTGTTTCCGACTGCCTCCCGAAGCGAAATGGATGAACCCCAAAGGTGAAACCGAAGTGTATAATATAAGTGACGGGAAGAAGCGATCTGAATTATAAATTTTAATAGCAGTTGATTGCTTTAGCCCATTCACATGCTTTGCGTCCACTTTCGGTTGTCCAATACTGACGCAATTTCTAGGTTAATAAAGGAAACGGGTGAAGTCATTTCATCATCAAATTAAAAGTAAAGCACTAATAAAAATAAGCCCGCCTGCTAAAAAAAGCAACAAGGTATACGGCAAGATGTCTTTTGCTTTTAAACCGGTAATTCCTAACAATGGCAGTGCCCAAAAAGGTTGCAACATATTGGTCCATTGATCGCCATAAGCCAATGCCATTATGGTTTTGGGATAAGAAGCGCCAATTTCTTGGGCTGCTGTCAAGAGTATCGGTCCTTGCACAACCCATTGCCCGCCTCCGCTTGGAACGAAAATATTGACCAGTCCTGCCGATAAAAAACTCAATACGGGAAAGGTCGTTTCAGTGGAGATTGCCACAAAGCCGTCAGAGATTTCACCGATTAATCCTGATCCTACCATGATCCCTAAAATGCCAAAATAGAGCGGGAATTGTAATAAAATTCCTGTCGCATCAGTAATTGCATTCCCTGCTGCCGTTAAAAATGCGGAAATATTTGTGTGTAATAAGAGCGCTCCTCCAAGTAAAGTGAGATTAATAAAGTTGGGGTCTAAAAATTTTAAGCTAAACGTTTCTGGAAGGAGTATAGCTTTGTAAAAGGCGTAAAAAAGGATTAATCCGCCTAAAACCCGCCCAAAATAGTGCGAGGAGTCCAACCGTTCTGCACCATCTACTTTTTCATGCTCTTCATTTTCTATCGTAATGGGTTGCGGTAATTGAATGGCTTTAAATGGCCTTTTCCCTACTTGATACATCAGTAGTGGTAAAACAAGAATTAAAACGAGTGTCACAAAAAGGTTGAGGTTTGAAAACAAGGTTTCGCTAATCGTAATGCTGGATGGTAAGGAGTTGGAAGTTGCAGTGCCAATTGATTCAACTAAAGATTTAATACTTCCTTCTTCTCCCGCTTTTATTGGTGCCGAACCAGAAAGGCCACCGTGCCAAACCATTAAACCGACATAGGCTGATGCTCCAATCAATCCATAATTTAGCGGTTGCTTGAGTCGTGCAAATTTTTCGCCTACTTTACGCGCTAAAATTGCTCCAAAAATTAAACCTAAGCCCCAATTGAATAAGCTGACTAGAATTGTAGCCAATGTAACAATGAATGCCGTATTTGCTGTCGTAGTGCAAGGACTGAGTATGCGTTGAATAAAACGATCTACGGGTTTAGATAGCGCAATGATATGACCCATCACCAACATAAACATCATCTGAAAGGCAAAATAGAGTCCACCAGTCGAACTGTTCCATAAACCACTTTCCCAATAACCGGCTATGTCCAAAGTGTATTCTCCAATTGGCTTGTCAAGTGGTTTTGTGAAAATTAAGGCCAATAAAAAGGTGAGTATAGACAGTACAATCGCAATTGTAAACGGACTGGGAAGGATCCTTTTGTATGCGTTTGCGAATTTTTCTGTAAATGACATTGGTAGTGTTCGTTTTGCTAACTTAATAATTATCTCGAAATTTTCGGTAAAATGGCATAAGATACACAAAAGCTAAAATGAGTAAATCAACTATTCGTGTACGTGTTGATGTGTTTAAATAAACGCATTGATCGTAAAGATTTATAATGAACAGGATCAAAAAATGTAATGAGGAAAAATGCGACGTGCGTTCTCTCATCACGTTTAATAAAGCCTTGCTTAATTGACCTTAACAGAAGAACAAATAATTTTTGAAGGTTAACTAATCATTATAGCCCGTCAGTCAACGAAGACCATTGTAGAAGATCGTGGATATTATTAATTACCTTTGTTAAACATGAAAAGAACATTCGCAATAGGTGATATCCACGGAGGACTTAAGGCTTTGAAAGAGATATTGGAAGCAGCAAAGGTCACCAAAGCGGATGAGCTTATTTTTTTGGGTGATTATGTTGACGGCTGGTCTGAATCTGCTCAAGTCATTGATTTTTTAATAGATCTTGATTCCAATTACAACTGTCGCTTTATTTTGGGAAACCATGATGCTTATTGCGCAGATTGGCTGCGTGAAGATATCCGAAATGATATTTGGTTGCGTCATGGAGGCGAAGAGACAATGAAGAGCTATGCCTCTTATTCAGAAAGTCAAAGAAAGGAGCATCTATCTTTTTTTGATCGAATGAAAAACTTTTATATTGATGAGGAAAATCGATTGTTCATTCATGCGGGTTTTACCTCTATGCACGGCCCTTCAAAAGAAACGTATGCTTCGAATTATAATTGGGATCGCACCTTGTGGGAATTGGCGGTTGCCATGCATGATCGTTTACACCCAGATGACCCTTGTTATCCTGCACGGTTAAAATTATTTTCAGCAATTTTTATTGGTCATACACCTACGACACATTTAAATATTGAATTTCCTTGGAAACGAGCGAATGTTTGGAATGTAGATACCGGAGCCGCTTTTACTGGTCGGCTTTCAATTCTCGATATTAATTCTGGTCAATATTGGCAAAGTGAACGTGTGATGGATCTTTACCCAAACGAAGTTGGTAGGAATAAAAAGTAAATCAGGCGCCAATTCTTTTGCACGATTCTCATTTTGAAAACGACATTTTCATTTTGAAAAACAAAAGACATGTTTTGTTTAAAGTTTTTATTTTATTTACATAATTCAACGCATTGATAGATAGTTGGATGGCTATTTTTTTAGACCAATATTTTAGGATCCTGATTTTGTGGAGCGGTTATTGAACTACCCTAGGAAACAAATCACTATGAAAACGAAATTAATAAAAAGTATAAGTCTGATGTCTATACTAATAATAGCAGTAAGTTTTATGAATACGTCATGTGCTGTTACGCTTTCAACACGGGGTCATGCGCCAAAAGGGTGGTTTAAAAACTCGAATAATCCGCATCACCCTAACAGTACAAATCCCGGACACAATAAGGAAAAAAAGAATAAAGGAAAAAAGAATAAAAATCACCATGAGGCAACGTTCTACTTGCAATAAGAGAGCACCAAACCGTATCCTAAAAGAAACTTAACTAATTATTACGTTCTATTAATTATCTATTGGTCCATTTCTTTTCAACTTCGAGATTAGCAAATTAGAATAAGACATTTAAATTTTTCATAGAACGCAGACAAAGGAAGTTTCTTCGAAGCGCAGATAGTCACGGATCTAATCTTACAGCATTGAAAATTACACGGAACCTATCAGCGAAAATCAGCTTAATCATTGTATGCGGAGTATCAGCGTTCTATTTTTTGGAACGCAGACAAAGGCAGATTCTTCGGAGCGCAGATAGTCACGGATCTAATCTTACAGCATTGAAAATTACACGGAACCTATCAGCGAAGATTAGCTTAATCAGCGTATGCGGAGCATCTGTGTTCTATTTTTTGGAACGCGGATAAACGCAGATTCTTCGAAGGGCAGATAGTCACGGATCTAATCTTATTGCATTGAAAATTACACAATCGGTCAGCGAAAATCAGCTCAATCATTGTATGCGGAGCATCTGTGTTCTATTTTTTGGAACGCGGATAAGCGCAGATTCTTCGAAGCGCAGATAGTCACGGATCTAATCTTACAGCAATGAAAATTACACGGAACCTATCAGCGAAAATCAGCTTAATCAGCGTATGCGTAGCATCTGTGTTCTATTTTTTGGAATGCAGATAATTACAGATCTTTTCTGACAGATTTATCAGACGTATTATTACCCGTATCAGACCGAATAATATAGAATCAAGATAAATCCTCAATCAACTCATCAACTTCAACGACCTCACCAGGTTGCATATCGCCTAAATGATGTTCACCGATTCTGACACGTACCAAACGCAAAGTAGGAAAACCTACAGCAGCTGTCATTTTCCGAACCTGTCGAAATTTGCCTTCGCGTAGCGTAATTGAAACCCAACTTGTTGGGCCATGTCTTTCGTCACGAATCGGTCTTCCACGATCAGGAAAATTTGGGATTTCAATTAAGTGTGCCTTGCAATTTTTTGTGGTATAGGGTGTGCCCTGAATATTAATTCGAAGTCCGTTTTGCATTTGCTCAACCGCCTCTGCGGTTATTATTCCGTCAACTTGAACATAATATTCCTTTTCAAACTTTTTGCTAAGTAGATCGAAACTAACCTTGCCATTTGTTGTGAGTAAAAGGAGCCCTTCGGAATCTTCATCCAAGCGGCCGATAGACATGGTACCTTTCCTAAAATCATACAGTGCACCTAATAATTTTTTGCGACTTGCTCGTTTACCATTGTAAATAAATTGGCTGAGGTAACCCCAAGGTTTAAATAGGCGATAATGATGATGTTCAGACATGCCGCAAAAATACGAAATCACCTCAACTAAGCTCTGGTTTGTCGCTTACTTTGCCAATAATTCACAGTAAAAATTAACCGTAACGATATTACCAGCACCCGAAATTTCTTCCATACCATAGGCAATGCGATCAAAGACAAAACTTCCTTCAAAGGCTTCAAAATCATTGCCGTCTAAATCGGTGCCCTTTCCTAAATGCTTAAAAGGAAGATCGAGCGGTTGCGTATTGCCAATAAGGGATAAATTCCCTGTTGCAACATAACCCGTATCTGATTGTGCAATTGAGTTAGAGGCGAATACTATCGTTGGAAATTTCCCAACATTAAAAAAATCTTCTTCGGCTAAATGTTCATCTCGCATACCATTCCCTGTATTGATTGTAGCAGATTGAATAGTAACCGTTAATGTGGATTGTGTAAAATCTTCTGTAATCGCAAAGTCAACTTCAAATTCTTCAAATGCTCCCTTCGTGGATTTCAATCCATCAACGTCGAAGAGTAATTCGGCTTGCGATTCTTCCCCGCTTTTGACATAGTAAGTGCCTGATATCAATGAAAGGGTAGGAACTGTATTGCCAACCGAATCTACAGCAACAACTTCTTCAAGCTCTGATTTTTCTAATTTACTTTCGTATTCACCCCATGGGACAATGAAAAATACGCCAACGGCCACCACTAAAAGGATTATTCCTGCTATTATTATTTTCTTTAACATCTGTTTTTAGTTTAAATAAAGTTCAAATATATGTTGTAACATCTAAATAAACAACTATCCGTGTGATTAGTTCATTATTTACGTTTAAGTATCGCTTTTTGAGTGGTTGTGGTTTGATACGACAGCACCAAAGGGACTTCTGCACTGTCCGCTGGGTTTACTTCGCCAGTTGTGTATTTGCTTGTAGAGGAGGTTAAATTAAATTCCAGATCCTTACGCCCAAAGGTATAGGTGGCGTGAATTAGATTATTGGCAACTTCAAACGTACTCACAAATTGATTCCCGATTAAATTACAGGAGAGTACAATCCCATTTTGTTCGTCTATTTCAAAGAGGTTGTCCCCTTTACTTATTAGAATGTATTTGCGTTCTTGTCTTAAACTATCTTCCCCGTAAATAATCGTCCATTCGTAAGAAGTTGCATTGAGTTCTTTGAAAATTAATTCCATATGATACACTGTGCTAGCACCACTAATCGAATAAATAGACAATTCGCCAACATAATGCCCAAGCCATTTTTGCTGAATTTGGGCAAAATTTGAAAAAGTAACTTGCAAGCAGAGGAGAACTATGAATATACGCATAGCGTTGGATTTAATGAAAAAAGGTATCTGACAGTGCCAAATACCTTTTAAATTTATGTATTAATTTTAAATTAGAATGGCAAATCGTCGTCGCCTTCGGCCACGAATGTTTCCGCATTACTTGGACTTGCAGATCCACCTGCACCAATTGGATCAATTTTCCAAGCATCCAATGAATTGAAATAACGAACAGTATTGTCTTTCGGGTTTGTCCACTCACGACCTCTCAAGAAGAATGTTACTTCTACATTGTCACCTACTTTCATATTGTTTAATAAATCAACGCGATCTTGTACAGCTTGAAAACTGATTGTTTGCGCATATTGTCCGGAAGCATCCACAACTACGAATTCTCTCTTCTTAAATGAATCGGAAACTTGTTGCACATCTCCGATCACTTTTAGCTCTCCTTTTAATGTATACATATTGGTTTGTTTTTAGTTGTTATTAAAGGAAAGAAGCGTTTTCCAGGCCTCTTCCAATTTATTTTCAGTTAATAATATTTTTGCTCGTTCATGAAGCGCTTGCTCCAATTCCGCTTGTTCGTCTTCCAAAGAAACAAATAAATCACTTAATTCAAGCAATTTGTATTCATTTACATCTGTTTCATTCGGTAATTCTTCAATTCCACCCAATTGTCCTAGGTCATTTCCACTCAAAATTTTTGAGTTACGAATATCCCAAGGAATGGCATCAAAGCCAATACCACAGGTCGTAATCGGTTTTGAAATTTCAAACATTGAACCGGCATCTGCACGACAATACCAATTTCCACCCATCCGTGAAACTAAATCGATTTTATGTTGGTCAATTTTGCCAGCTGCATCTAAAACGGCTTCATTGATATGAATACGTTTTACTTCGCAAATCACCAGGTTACCTGCGCCACCCTCTTGTCCAAGTTCCACAACTTCGTTCACCACACATTCAAATTGAACGGGTGATTCCGCTACGCGAAAGGGACGAATTGTTTCAGAAGCTATTTTTGTAAACCCTGCTTTTGTAAATTCATCCTCGTTTGGTGCGTAAGGTGAACTCGCCAATGACATTTGATGAACCATGTCATAATTCACCACATTAATGACTACTTCAGCTATCGATTTGACATTGTGAAACGTGTCTTTGTTCGTGTTCGTTCGTCCACTTCTCGCTGGAGAAAAGATCAGAATCGGAGGATTTGCGCTAAAGACATTGAAGAAACTAAAAGGCGCTAAATTGGCATGCCCTTCAGCATCAATTGTACTGGCAAAGGCAATCGGTCGCGGACCAATAGCACCCAATAAATACCCATGCAATTGAGGGATTGGAAGTTCTTTCGGATCAATACTTAACATCCTGCAAAGCTAGTAAATATTGTCTTATTTTCATGCTTTATTCTGGAAGGATCTGTCGGAAGAAATAGATTTGCTTATGGAGCGGCCAATTGGGCTTTGCTCGCTGCACACAATGCAATCTGATTTTTAATTTGATCCAATAGGTCTTGGATATAATCATAATTTTCAACAGGTCCTTCGAGTGCATGCTCCACCTGCTGCATGAGTTTAGCTAATTTTTTGCTTGAGGTAGCGTGTATTTTCATGGTCGTCATTTACTTCTTAAAGACGATTTATAACTTTTGAGGTTGTTTAATCGCCATTGAATTCCTATAACTTGGGCAGAATTATACATAAAAGTGGAGGGTAGCTGGGAGTTGGACGCATTATTGCGTAATCGGGTATTTATAAATTTATTGACGAATTGTAACTTTTAGATTAAAAGGAAGTCCTACTAGCAAATCAACAAAAAATAAGTAAAATGAAAACAATAATAGCCCTAACAGTTTTGATGATGAGCAGTGCAATTGGATTTGCAAATACGGAAAATCATGGTGTAGATCCGTCAAAAATGGTGTTTAAAAAGTGGACAAAAAAAAGCATTGCCTATCCAAAAGAATCTTCTCAAATCAATGAAGAAGGTATTGTCTATATTTCATTCGATATCCGCGAAGATGGAACGGGAGTTAATTATAGTGTGGATGCGGGAATTTCGACTACTTTAGATCAAAAAGCACTCGAAATCGTTATGAATATGCCAAAGGAGCATCTTTATGCAAATGGTTTCATTGAAGGTACACGATTTGTAATTCCGATCAAATTTTCGATTCAATAATTACGGATAATTTAAATTAGGTGTAACTTTTGGATAAGATTGGCGTCCCACAGATAAGAACCATGAAATAAATGACAACAAGAGAGTACAATAACTGCGTTGACAATTATGCTGATAATATTTATCGGTTCGTCTTGAAGCATATCAAAAATGTGGATGCGGCAAAAGATATTGTACAAGAAACATTTGCAAAGGTTTGGGTAAAAAGAGACGGGATTGATTATACAAAAGCCCGCTCTTACTTTTTTACAACGGCGCATCATACTTTAATTGATCTTGTTCGAAAAGAAAAATACATGGATGATGAAGCGCGCATTGATCGTGAGTATTCGCAAAGTCCAATTAAAAATTTGGATTTACAAACGCAGTTACATGATGCTCTTGACCAATTGCCGGAAATTCAACGAACAGTTATTCTGTTAAGAGATTATGAAGGATATGCATATGATGAAATAGGTGAGATTACGAGTTTGACTGAAAGTCAAGTGAAGGTGTATATTTTTAGAGCGCGAAAACGATTACAAGAAATTTTAGTAAGTATCGAATCAGTGCTGGATTAATAAAAGTGAAATGGAGAAGATAGATTTAAATAATTATGAGGCGTACTTCCTGGATTTTATGGAGGGCAACTTGAATGAAGAGGAGAAACAAGACGTGTTTGCTTTTTTAGAACAACACCCTGAATTGCAATCAGAATTTGAATTGGATTTTGGTCCTTTAGCTCTATTTCCAGATGCGGTTGTTTTTGAAACGAAAGCCGAATTAAAAATTGATGAGGCTGATTTGATCATTACACTAAATACATTGCCCGATTTGATGGTGGCGAGTATTGAAAAACAGCTTTCTGATAAACACGAAGCTCAATTAGCAAGATATATTGTTAATAATGACTTGACAACACTTTATATTACCTATCAAAATACCCTTCTAAAACCGGATCTTAATCTCGTTTTTGAAGAAAAGGATCAATTGAAACAAAAAGGTGGAATTCTGATTAGCATGGCGACCTTTAAACGTGTTGCAGCAATTGCCGCAGTTGGACTAGTGCTCGTAACACTTGCTGTAAATTGGGGCGTAAATCCTGGGGTCAATACCATTGATCCCCAATCTAAATTCGTAAATGACCAAGTTAAAACGAAATTTTTAAACGGATTTATCGGTGAAGACACTCCAGCTAATGAAATTGATTTATCGACGGAGCTTGAGTCGAATCAAAAAACACAAACACCAGCGCCAAAAGAAATAGACGAGATCATTCAGTTTATGAATAACGACGCGATTGTAGAGCAAAAGAATGAAGCAAAAAGCGATTCTCTCTCTGCACCTAAGAATAATTCAATTCCGATCAACGAATTAGAGCAACCAAAGGATTATGAAATGGTGAAGGAAGAAGTAAAAAATCCAATTGAAGAAGTGCCAGATTTAGTTAAAACCGAAGAGATTTACGCCCATGTGCGCCGCGAAGAACCTTATAAAATTGTAACCGAGGCGGCTTCGAATATAGTGAACAAGGATGTTGAATTTACGCGTGACCGAAATATCACAACAAACAATTATGTAGCCTATAGTTTCAAATTAGGGAACTTTGGATTTGAGCATAAAAAATCAACAAAATAAAAACAATTAACTGTAACAAATAGGACGAAGGATCGTCCTACAAATAACAAGCACAAATCAACCTTGTAAACTGCAGTACAAGTTGAGGTGCATTAAAATTAACAAGATGAAAACAACTTTATTAATTATAGCAGCATTACTTTCAGGTGGGACGGTAATGGCGCAAGGAGAACCCGATACAACACGCATTACGTTTGGTGGTAAACAAATTATCATTGTCGGAAATGATACAACCATGATTGACTTAGATGATCCAAGTTCGAATGGTAAAGCCGGTCGTTATGGGGGAGATTTGACTTATTGGTCAGGAATTGATGTCGGAATTAATTTGCCAATGAACGGTGATTTTCAAAATAACTTTAGCGCGCAACATCTAAATACAGATCCGTCTCAGTCCTTTGTTTACAGCTTTAATTTTGCCGAGCAACGGATTCGAATTATTAAAGATTATTTTGGTATTGTAACTGGTTTAGGTTTTACCAATAGCCGTTATGGATTTGATAATGATCGTATGCGTTTACAATCCGATAGCGACTCAACTTGGGGTGTTTCGGACACCACACTTTTTACAGGTTTTACCAAAAATCAATTGCGTGTAAATACCCTAAACATTCCGATCCTCTTCCAAATCAATACCTCTAAAAATGAGGATAATAATTTCCATATCTCGTTCGGTGCCATAGGCGGTGTTCGAATTGGTTCAAACGTTAAATACAAATATGATTTAGCAGGTGGTGGCGATACAAAGAACAAAGAAAAAGGAAAGTATAATCTCAATCCTTTTCAAGTACTCGGCACCGTCCGTATGGGATATAAAGATTTTGGGCTTTTTGCAAATTATGATATTCTTTCACTCTATGAAAAGGATAAATCGGAACTCGCTTATCCGTTTCAGTTTGGAGCAAGTTTCCATTTCTAGTCTTATTTTAACAGGATTTAACGTAATACAAAGGTTGTTTAACGTTTCGTTAACGTAACCTTCGAGCAAGAATGGCGATCTTTGAAACAGCATTAAGCGATTGCAGATAAACGTATCGAATCGCTTAATTTAAAAAACTATTTTTCATTAAGTAAGCGTAATAGAAATAGTTCCTACGCCGGAGCTTCGGCCCAGGCGCTAGTAGATTTTTTCATGTAGTCCCGATCATTCGCCAAGTGATCGGGATTTTTTTTGAGGTTAACTTTGATCTTAATGGCACTTATTTAATTCATGCACGTAATGCAATAATTGTTTAGTTGACTGGAATTACTTTAAAGACGTAGCCTTGTGTCAGCCAAAAACTGAGTAATTCCGGCAGTTCTTTTTGCAGTTGTGGAAAGGCCTTAATTGAATCGTGGAAGACCACAATGGATCCATGTTTTACACTTTTAAGTGTTTTTGATTTTCTTTTTTCAGCAGATAATTCGCAATCAAAATCATAGGTGATATGACTCCAAAATACAGTTTGATAGCTCTTTTTTTTTAGCTTGTAAAATTGCTTGGGCTTCATCTTGCCGTAGGGCGGTCTAAAAAGCCGCGAGGAGACTACTTGGCTTGCCAATTCCACGTTCTCAACGTATGTCTTTGTAGATGATTTTAATCCTTTTAAATGATCTTGAGTGTGATTTCCTACCTGATGCCCTTCTTTTATCAATTGCGCATATAGATCAGGATAACGTTCAACATTTTTTCCTAAACAAAAATGAGTGGCTTTCGCATTATAGGTCTTCAATAATTCAATTAACCACGGTGTTGTTTCGGGATGTGGACCATCATCAAAGGTAAGATAGATAACCGATTGTTCGCTGCCATCCTCTTTTGATTTCGGTTTTGGTAAAAATGAAAAATCCCAAATGGCTCCCGGAAAAATCGGTTTAAGCCATTTGGGAAATTTGTAATAACGCACAGTCTACCCGTTTATTCTCTTGAAAAACGAATCAAATGTTTGCTCAATTCTAGTTCGAGCAGCTATGCTGTGTAATTTGATTGGAACGATTCCGTTTTGAACCTTTTCCGTAATTCTGAAGAAATCGTCACTCACTTTTTGTTGATGATCCTTATCTGTGCCAAACACGGCTGAAGCTTGGTATAAACCAAATATACTGCGGTAGGCTGCATACATGTCTTCAATCATAGTTGAACTAAATTGAGGATCAACGGATAGATAATAATCAATTTCTTCTTCGAATAGACTTACCATCATATCAGAGTATTGTTGTGCTTTTTCCTCATTACCCGCCATATAATAAGCAGAAACATAAGAAGGGAAAACTTTTCCGAAAGGCACGTTTGCATGTGGCATCACTGAAATTCCTTTATCTAATACTTCAGAAATTTTTGCTTGTGCATCAGCAATTTCAGCTTCAGCTTTTACAATTTCTTGAGGTATTTCATTCGGGATAAATGAACCGATTGGTGTTTTAATGGCTGCTTCTGAAACCAAACCTTGGGCTTGTACTTGTTTCATGTACCCAATCAATTGTTTTTTCTCGTCAATTGTTGCGCCATAAGCATCTGCTAAAATGCTGAACTGAACGCGGTAGTTGTTTGTTAATCGTCTCGAATAATAATCAACCAGTACGCCTTCTTTGTCCATATTACCCCAAACGAATGTAGTCATGAGGTTTTCATATAATCGCGTCTTATTCACCTCACCCAATGAGTTAGGGTTATTGCTCGGTTTTGCTTCAACAGGAACTAATTTGTACACTAAACCTTCTGATAAGAAGTATTTATCCAATCCTAAATAGGTTGCTTCATCCGCCGAACTCGCAAAGTAAATTGGGCGGTTCCAATCGAAATGCGCCACAATATCTAAGACCATTAAATCAGCTTTATAAAGTGTCGATTTAGGTAGTTTCCATCTGATAAAGTCCACCATACGCTCTTCATATTCAGGCGTAACAATCGTGGATGATTTGGCGTTTTCTTTGTTCACCTCAACACGCAAACCACTAGCAGGCAAAAAGAACATGCCCCTTTCCTCTAAATTATCATCATTACCTAAATACGCCATAGCATAATCAGCAGGTAAATAATCAAAAGCATCATTGAACGCGATCATTACGTTTTGAATAGCTTGTCTATTTGCTTCTGTCAAGCCAAAATCATCCCCTTTTTGAATCAGGTTCATCACCAAATTACGGAATGTGAAATAGTTCGAAGTAGTATCCATTCCGGGAATAGTTGCCAAAAGATCTGGTTTTAATTCCGCAAAATTGGTTCCCGCTAAGACAGTATATAAATTTAGAGCAGCACTTTTAAATGCAGGTTGGAATAAATCCTGGTTCGACTCAATCTTCTTATTGATAACCGCTTCCCATTTAGGATCCATAGCTGCACGTCCCATTGTTAACTGGTTGGTGCTTAAAACGTACAAGTAATCTCTCGTTCCATTTTGACGGTATTGTTCTTCCGAAAATGAAATCGGTAAAGGCAATGATTCATACGCTTGACGCGTCATTTGCTCCGTATACCAATCTGTATTCAAGAGGCTGAGGTTACACACACGAACATCCGTTTGTATACCTTCTACTTCTTGTAAATACCAAAGAGGGAAGGTGTCATTATCACCATTGGTGAAGATAACTGCATTACCATCACAACTTTGGAGGTAATTGAGCGCAAGCGCTTGTGCGGTATAGCGTCCGCTTCTATCATGGTCATCCCATCCTTGTACTCCCATTAAAATTGGAATGGGCAAAGTAATTACAATGGAGAGTATGGCGCCTTGCATTTCTTTTTTAAGAATGCTACGCAAGAGAATCATTAAGGCGTATAAACCACCAACGACGAATGCAATGTAGAACATGGATACCGCAGCTGTTTCATTCCCTACTGAAAAGGAAATCCCTGTTAGCGCCAATACCCCAACGATCATTCCCAACTCTTTCCATGTCATTGATTTAAATGCATCATAGAGCGCCAGTACAGATAATCCGATATAGATCGCAAAGGCGTAGAACGAAGCTGCGTAGGCATAATCTCGCTCGCGTGGTTCATACGGTTTTTGATTCAAATAAATGATAATTGCAAAGCCAGTAAGAAGGAATAATAGCATAACTAACCACCATCCTTTAGTGGATTTTGTAAGCATGAATATGAAACCAATCAATCCCAAAATGAGTGGCAACATAAAAAACTTATTGTGCGCTGGATTTTCAGTGATGATAGTTGGTGCCAATGTTTGATCACCAATATGTTGTTTATCAATGAAATTTAAACCAGAAATCCAGTTTCCATCTCTCGCTTCACCATGGCCTTGTTCATCACTTTGACGACCTGAGAAATTCCACATGAAATAACGCCAGTACATCCAACCTACTTGATATTGGGCGAAATAAGTGAGGTTTTCTCCCATTGTCGGTATGTCATTTCCAACATGACCTGACCAGTTTTTATACCCTGCTACGTGACGCGCTTCCGCACTGTACATGCGCGGAAAAAAGGTCGTTTGTGAAGCGTTATACGTGGGTTTTGTTTTTTCTCCATCAAAGGTTTGGAAATATTTTTCCTCAATTGAATAGCCACCAGTTGCTGCGTATACTTTCGCTTCTTCTTCCGATTTAAATCCTTTTAATTCTTTACCTGTTTTGCTAATGACAACAAAACGTCTTAAATAAACATCACTTCGATCATTCCATAAATCACGATCTTCATTCATTTCTGAATTGAAATATTGACCTTTTAAAATGGGCCAATCGCCATATTGTTCGCGCTTTAAATAGGATTCTAAACTCACCAAGTTTTCTGGATCGTTTTCGTCTAATGGTGTATTTGCATTGGAACGAATTACAATCATGGCAAAACATGAATAGCCAAGGAAAATCATTGTACCACTCCATGTAATTGTGTTAATGAGTGAACGTCCCGTTTTCTTCGACCACATCAAAAGCGAAGTGATAATCGTTAACATGACAATAAAGAAGAAAACCGTTCCCGCATTGAATCCCAATCCTAAGCTGTTCACGAAGAAACGCTCAATCCATCCTGCTAACTGAACAGTAGAAGGAATAAGTACCGATTGGACTAAACCCAAGGTCACAACACCAATAATTCCAGTTACTATGAAACCTACAGGCGTACTTTCTTTATATTTTCTGAAATAGATAACATAGGCGATAACAGGAATACACAATAAGTTCAATAAATGGACCCCAATAGAAAGTCCAATCATGAAAAAGATGAATACAATCCAACGGTCGGGGTGACTTAAACTTGTATCTGCTTCTTTTGCATCACTTTCTTGTTCTCCCAATTCATTATCCCATTTCAAAATAGCCCACACCACAATAGCTGTGAAAAAAGAGGACATAGCATATACTTCCCCTTCAACGGCTGAAAACCAAAATGAATCGGAAAAAGTGTACGCAATTGCTCCCACTAATCCACTTCCAATTACAGCCCATTGCTGTCCTGTTGATAGTGATTTTGGACTTTCATTTTTCATACCTTCCAAATCTGCTAGATTTGAATTGGTATTTGAAGAACCGAAAAGCGAAAAGCCAGGATTAAGGATTGCTTTTTTCGCCAACATGGTAATTGTCCAAAAGAGGAAGAGAATCGTAAAGGAGCTAGATAAAGCCGACATGGCGTTCACCATCATAGCTGCATTTTCTGGATTAGACCCAATCGTAAAGATACGTCCAAGCATCATAAACAAAGGCGCTCCCGGTGGGTGACCAACCTCTAATTTATAGGCCGTCGTAATGTACTCACCACAATCCCACAAACTCGTGGTCGGCTCGAGCGTCAAAAAATAAACAGCAGTTGCAAAAATTAAAACTGCCCATCCTATTCTCGTATTCAATTTATTGTAATCCATAATCCTATTTAATAGCTCTGCGAATTTAAAAATATATTTTGATGATTTTTCTTAAAAACCTTGAAATCCCTAAATAGGTTGCATTATATCTTGTGAATTAAGGTTTTTTATGATTTCTCAATTGCAAGCGGCACAAAAAAATTACACTGGCTTGACCTTTTTTTAATTTATCTGCTTGTTTTATTTGCGGAATCAAAAAAAGTACTTAAATTTGCCCTCGCATTTGACAAGAATGCATTTTTATTCCAAGGTAATCTGATTCGTTTTGGTGCATCTTCGGAAAAAAAGACAAAAAAGCCCCGTTGGCATCCCGATACCGATCGAGATGCTCCGGACAAAAGGCAAACATTGTCCCATGGTGTAACTGGCAACACGTCTGTTTTTGGTACAGAAGAGTCTAGGTTCGAGCCCTAGTGGGACAACAGGGGTAACCCTCCATAAAACCCCGTAAGACTATGTTTTACGGGGTTTTTCGTTGTTAATAGGGTTGTTTGGGGTGTATTGTTCCTTTTGGTGTTTTCGTGATTTTTTGCTATTTTGTGTTCATTATTGTGTTCACTAAATATAAAACATGGATCAAGTACTATTGAGGTATAAAAATAATACAAGGGGGCAGACCAAAAATTCCAAAGGAGAAAAAGCAATTGTTCTCGAAGTGTATTGTAATCGAAAACGAAAACATTTCCCGACAAAAATCATTCTCGATCCAAAATTTTGGGATGAGAAAAACGGCATTGTCAAAAAGAATTCACCTCAAGAAGCCGCCCTTAATTCGCAACTTTCGAATCTTAAAAAAATACACGAACTTTTTATTGATGAAATGAACCGCAAGTTCAATGGATTCAAATTCGAATATTATAAGTATTTCAATGATGGTTCGGCTAGTAACGATTGTTTTTTGAGTTATATGACGGCAGAAATCAAAAGACGCCAAGGAAACGATATTACACCTAGCACATTCTTAAGTCAAAATAATAAGGTGACGAATATTAAAAAGTTCAGGAAGTCGATTGCATTTAATGAAATCACGGTAAAATTGTTGGAAGATTTAACTGTTTATCTTAAAACTAAATTGGGACATTCTCATAATACCGTAAAAAATCATCATAAGATTATAAAGCAGTATGTGAGAAGGGCTATCGTTGATAAAATCATTGACCCTGCTGATAACCCTTATTTGGTATATAAAATTAATTGGGAAAAAACGGAAGTCGATTATGTCGCGTCTCAAGAACTAAAAATGATTGAGAATTACGCGCCAAAAAATGAAAGCGAACAATTTACGAAGGATGTTTTTTTGTTTTCCTGTTATACAGGATTGGCTTATGTGGAATATACCAATATTTCATTCGAAGAAATAATAGAAAATAATGACGGCCAATTATTTATAAAAATGAATCGCCAAAAATCGAAGAGCAAAGTTATATTACCAATCAGCAAACTTTTTCCAGTAAAAAATGAAATTTCGAAACCAGAAAGGATTTTGAGAAAGTATATGAGTAATTATGAAATTGCTAAAGATTCGGATAGAAAAGATAGATTGTTTTTTAAAATTAGCAATCAAAAAATTAATGACAACCTAAAAGGGCTGGCGACTAAATCTAAAATTAATAAAGCACTAAGTTCTCACATGGGTCGACATACTTTTGGGACATTGCTCTGTAACGATTTGAGAGTGCCGTTAACCGTGGTAAAGGAATTGATGTCTCATTCCGATATCTCACAAACTGTTAAGTATGTAATTGTAAATGACAAGGTCATTGATACCATGTTGAAAGAAACGAATTGGAATAAAATATATTAATCAAAAGCCATGAAAGACCTAGATATTAAATTACAAAAGGATATCCAAAATCGGATAGAAAAAGAATATAAGTTGATGCATAGTCTATCTGCGAGCGCCCCAGATAAATTATACGCGTTGAGACATCATTTTAATGAATTAAAAACATTGCGAATAATTAAGTATTTTCAACAAGAAATCGTCAACGTTCATTATGCCAAATGGAAAAAGCTTGCAGAAGATCCATGCACTCAATTTATATCTGAATTCCTTACTGTTGAACCTAAAAAAGATTCGTTTCTAGAACAAATTAAATATGTAGGAAGAAATTATGCCAACAACATTATTGAAGTACATGACTATTATTCCGACGCCATGAAGGAGAAAGAAGCGAAGTGGGTCGAAATGATTCAAGACGATTTAGATAAACTAGAAAATAGAAATAAACTAATCCCGTTTATTCTCGAAATCATATTGAATGAGGAATTTATACAGCAATTAGAATTAAAATTGTTTCCATTTAAAAAGGATACAACCCCAATTACCCGTTCCATTGAATGGTTAGGATCTAATAAAAATTTCGGAGAATTATTTGTTGAGCTCCATGAAAAGGGATGGATTAATCTTTATCCTGATGGCGGAGATTCGGATAAAGATTATATCAAGAACTTAGCCATGGCATTTGGTTTCGAGTATGAAACCTTAAGAGATTTATTTAAACCGTTTAGACTTCCTCCGCGATTCGTGCCTCAGTACGATAATATTTATCATAAGGCAGATTACATTGAAAAATTTAATGGAATCAAAAAGCGGTAAAAAAAAATTACCTCTACAGCCCTCGATTTCATTCAAATATCGAACTACTGTAGTTTGCCAAGGGTCGATTGATCAAGGCAAAATATTTCTCTTTGAGGAGCCATAAGGCACAAAAAGAAATATTTATTATTATGAAAAACTTACTCATAAGTAGGTCCGAAGCAGCTCTTTTACTTGGTGTATCCATTAAACAGATGGTAAGGGTGGAAAAAAGCCGAAAAATAAGACCAATTAAGTTGGTAAAAACAAAAAACGGTAGTGTTTATTACAATCGCCATATCATTGAAGAAATAATTCAAGAAGGTGACCCTGATTATAGTTCATCCTAATTAAAAACTGGATAGACTATCTATTCATTGAAAGCATTTGGTTTCTCAAATTATCAAGCCGATTTATTTATGTGAGGGTTAATTTTGCCAATCTGAATAATACTGGGATATAGCGAAACAAGCTTTCTTTTCTTCAAACCAAAAACACGATTTTTATTATCCTGGGACTTCGTCTCAAAGTCCTATAAAACAAACTGAATGTATAACACACAAAAACACGGAGGTCATTCCTATCTAGGGGATAGATTTTCAAAATTCCTAAACAACAAAGATTTTACTGATTTTGAGATCAATGATTTCAATACAAAACAGAAGGTAAAACGGACGCTTTTGAGTTCAGATGAATACGATAATATTTGTATTCATTATCATGGATTGCACGGAGCCCCATGGACGTTTCATACCAAGGAACAAAAACAAGCCCAAAAATATATTCGAAAGAGGTTAAAGGCTCCAATTGAGAACATGAAATATGTTAGTCCAACAGGCGCGGGATTACTCCCTTTTTTTCCACCTTCTATTATTCGAAAATATCAATCGGGTGATAAAATCGAAACGCTTTTTCTTATTGAGGGTGAGTTTAAGGCAATTATTGCATCAATATACGGCATTGATGCAGTTGGTCTAGGATCAATTCATGGATTTTACGCGCCTTCAGATAAGAATAGACCTTATTATAAAGAGTTCGCGCCCGAAATAGTCGATTTAATTGTAAAGTGTAAGGTAGAAAATATGGTCTATCTAACGGATGCTGATACGTTATCAATTAACTATAGAATGGATAAGGATCTGTATCAAAGACCGAACAGCTTTTATAAGGCGGTACTGAATTTTCATAATATTTGTAAACGATTCGTTTTTTCGGAAAATTCAACCGTCATCAATTCTTATTTTGCTCATATTAAGAATGAGTTTGATCCTAAATCTAAAGGAATTGATGATTTACTAATGATGCATAATGAGCAATCAAACGCAATCGTTGAAGATCTACTTAAGCTTGAAAATTGTAAGCAATACTTTAATTGTTTCAATATGAAAGAGATGCAGGAAATGCATATTAAACGCTATTTTGGACTTTTAAATGAGGTGAACTTTTATGAAACTTATAAAGAATTCATAGGTGATAAGGAGTTCGTTTTTAGAAAGGCAAAGTACTTCTTCGATTCTGAGCGAGTAATCCTGCTTAAGAACCTAGTATATGATGATTATGTTAGGGTGGGCTTCAATTATTTTAAGCTTATTGAAAAGAGCAAATTTGTGGAGGACATGTGTGTAAAATCACAAGAAATTGTGCCTTGGCATAAAGGAGAAATTCTTACCGATTATGGAAAAGTTGCACTAGACTGCATTATGAAATATGATGATTTCATCAACGAACCAAATTGGATCAATCACCGAAATGTGGTTGATAATTGTTTCAATGTGAGCAAAGGTTTGGCGTTTAGACCTAAGCAAGGAATTTTTTCTGAAACCATAAAATTTCTCCAGCATATAGTAAACTGTGCTGATTTTTTAAGAGAAGAAAACGGCGTTTTAGAAGAAAAACCGCGGGAAGGTAATTTGGGCACAATGCTTCTTGATTATTTGTCAATCATGATTCAAAAACCAACGCATTTGCTCCCGATACCATGTTTGTTATCTGCTGAACAAGAAACGGGTAAAACAACTTTTGCGCAGTTATTAACTTATATGTTCGAAGGCAATTCTATAATTGTTCAAACCAAAGAATTTTCAGACAATTTTAATAGTCATTGGGCAGGTAAATTTTTTGTATGTATAGATGAAGGAAATTTTGAAGATAAAAAGGCTGCAAAAGAGAAAATAAAGCAATTATCAACTTCTGACACGATTACTTTAAATAGGAAAGGGGTAGCACAAAAACAAGTGCAGAATTATTCAAAATTTATGATTTGCTCAAATGACGAGGATAATTTTATTAACCTTGAACGAACGGATAAACGATTTTGGTTGATTCCAGTTAAATCTATTGAAAAAAAAGATCCCGACTTGAAGAAAAAGATGTTTAGTGAAATTCCAGCCTTTTTCAACTTCCTAATCGAGCGGACAATTTATCATCCACGCATTACTCGTACATGGTTTGCTGATAAACATATACTGAATGATGCCTTTTACGCTACACTTGAGACCTCTAAAGCACTTTGGAAGCAGGAAATTGATGCCGTAATTGTTCACTTGTTTGATAATTGTGCAGAAGATGAAATTTATGTGACTGCAAAGGACATCAAATCCATGGTTAATGTTTGGAACAAATCGTTTAGACATAGTCCAACTCAGATTAGGGATTATTTGAAAAAAGATCGACTACTTGTTCCAGCGTCCAATCCAATGAAATACAAAACATTTATGTTGGTTGAAATCACGAATGAGGCACTGCAAATATCAGGTGGCACAGGTCGGCCCTATTTGCTTGAACGCAAGGACTGGATCAAAAATTAAAAATGATCGCTTAACAAAAAAACCAGACTTATAAGTCTGGTTTTTTTGTTTTTAGTAATTCGTTCCAATTCTGTTACTTTGTTACTTTTTAAATAAATATAGTATATAATCAGATAGTTAAATGTAGTTTATTAGAGTTACAAAGTAGTAACAATCAAGAAATAAAGTAACAAAATTGAAATTTCACTTTGGAAAAGAATTTGGGAATTGTTATTATCTTAGGCTTGGATCACCGGATGAATTATATTATGCCTATGTAATTTTGAAAGAAGTATTTGAGAAGAAAGCTATGCAAAGAAGCCAAAACAACACATGTCTATTATGTGAGGTGAATAAAGCAACTAAGAGGAAATCACATATCGTGTCCAAATTTTTAGGGAAATCGATTACCAACAAAAACGAGAGGTTTGCATATGAAATAGACACTTCACGCCCGAATAGAATTCCGAAGAAAGTTCAAGATTCACCCAAAGAAGATTTCCTATTATGTCCTCAATGTGAGAAATATTTGGAGCACTTGGAAACGTATTTCGCAAATAATTTGCATCATAAAATTTTGGATGACAAGTTTAACCATAATTTTAACTACGGAATAAGTGAAGGTGGAATTGAGCACGCAATTTGTTTAAACCATGATAACAATTTATTGAGATTGTTTGTGTTTTCTTTGTACTGGAGAGCCAGTATTTCTGAAACTAATGTCTTCCGTGACTTTAAAGTCCAACAGGAACGAATGCTGAGACAAATATTAGTTAATTCGAAATCTGACGGAATTGATGAAATAAAGAGAAAAACGCCTCATTCAAAAACGTTCGAATTGTCTATGGTCATTTTGAGGACAAAATCAAAAACAGGAAATAGTCAAAACGTAATTCAAGCAAACAATAGTTGTAGTGACCCGTATATGTTGGATTTAAATGAATATATTTTTCTTTTGAGTTGGACAAACACACCAATTTCTACGTTCGGAAATCTTGTTAATTATGGAAATTCTAAAATCATTATTGGTTTAATTAGTCAGGATATTTTGGATGAATTTTCTTCGTTTTTAATAAACCTTGCCGCACATCAAACGCTTGCAAATGTCAAAACCAAAAATATTAAAGGTAATGGGTTCCAGTAATGATCTCTTAATGCTGTTAAAACTATAAGTTGTCTAAATTAAATAGATTTGTTTACATATACCATTGCACCTCACTGCCATTAAAAGTGATTTGATTATTGTTTTCATAGAATAAGTGTACTGAAGGATTTCCATCAATTTTAGTTAAATAAACACGGCTTAGTCCATGCAGATTAGGATTAATTAACAATCTAATGGCATAACAATCTGTAAGCCAAATTAATTCTGGAGTACCAATAATTTGATAATTTGAACTAAAATCAGCATTTTCATTCCAATCCATAACGTCGTATTCTATACTCAGCGTGCAAAATGTGCGGGAGAATTTGAAAAAAACGTATCCATTGCGATATGTTTTTTCATTAAGGAGTTTATTGTTTTCGTCCTTTGTAGATGAAGTAAATTGGCCAAAGGCTTTTGAAGAAACAAGGAAAATAATAAAAAATAAATACTTCATAGTATATGTTGAATTCAGCGTAGAAGTTAAATATGTATTAATTTGAAACAAATCGAAGATAATGGTTTAAATGATTTTCCTTTGAATTGGCTAAATAATTTCTCAAATAACCCAAAAATTCAATTTCGTTTTTCAACTTTAATTTATTAAAAAAATCGCATCTATAAAATTGTTACATTTTCCGTAACTGTTAATGCGGCGCGTAACTATCAAAAAATCAGTTAAATATGTGAAAGGTAACAAAGTAACAGAAATTTCAATGATTTGGTTTCAATTGAAAGAAGCATCATTTTCTTAAAAGAACGGGATTCTTAGAAAAGCTGCCTGTCATATTAAAATCGTTTGTTTGATCAAATACATGATAATTAAAGAAGTGCAATTATAGCCATGAGAAATTAAATTCATTATATTAGAGAGTCAACTATTTTACTTCACGTATAGTTTTATGGTATTTTTTGTTTTAAATATAAATGATGGAAGAAATGGAAAATTGGAAAAATGAATTGGACAATAATGGGTTTGTTCATATTCCAAACCAAAACGCGGCAAAATTGAATGACATAATTACGAATTTAGGCGAGGTAATTATGGAAACAGATGTGAAAGTCAACATAGAGAGTCGTGCATTAGTTACTTCTACGCGAGAGCTGGACTTTCATACGGACCATCATAAGGCAAAGTATATTATATGGTTTTGCCATAAACAAACTAGTGATGGAGGATATTCGATTGCCATTAATGCCGAAAATCTATATAATCAACTTGAAAAAGAACAACAAGATGCATTGAAAAAGATTGAATTATTTGAACACAAAGTTTTTCCTGGAGATAAAGAATCAAATCCACTTGTGATCGAAGAACAGGGTAATTTGAAATTTTATTATTCGTTTTGGTTAGTCCGTGATGAAGACAAAAATAATGACGCTTTGAAAAGATTTAGAGAGTTGATCGCCCAATCATCATACGCTAAAATCCGCCTAGAGGAGAAAGATATCTTTATAGTTAATAACCATAAGTGCTTTCATGGACGCACGGAAATAAAAGGTAGTACAGATAGATTTTTAAAACGATATTGGATCAATTAATAAACAATAAATATGAAAACAGTAATTCACACAGCAACGGAACTTTCTTACCCAAATCCCATAAGTGACGAAAGAATTTTGCACTTAATTGAGCAAAAAAGAATATCTCCCGCTATTGCAAAAATAGATTTGGAAATGGTTAAAATGAAACTTCAAGAGGAAGATGAAGGACTAGGATGGAGTAAGGAACAATGTGAAAGTGCCGAGGTTGAATATAAACGATATTGGAATCTATGCGCTGAGTTTGGAAAAGGAATCGTTCCGAATAAAATAATGGACTCAATGTGGCATTACCACATTTTAGACACGAGGGCTTATCATTCAGATTGTGAGAATATTTATGGTGGTTATATGCACCATTATCCTTATTTCGGAATGAGAGGAGAACAAGATGCGAAAGATTTAGAGAATTCATTTTATAAAACGAAGGATTTGTATTTAGAACTTTTTGGTGAGGATATGGTGAGGAGCGAGCATCAAAAGTGCTGGAACGATTGTCAAAATAAATGTTGGAATGCTTGCCCATCAAGAGAATAGCTGAAAACAAAATTGCATTTAATCCTGCTATTATTCTCAATTTATAACAAAGCAATTCCATAGTTGCATTGGTTGCAACTTCGGAATTGCAACACCTTAATTTATTGAGCAATATAAGAACTAAAGATTTAGTTGTGATAAGAAGCCAAACTCAATATTTCTATTATCCGTAAACCGTATAGTTCATTTATACCACTATTTTTCCCCATCAAAAGCCAAAAAAGGTAATAATTGCTTATTTGGTTTTGTGAATGCGTACATATTTCGCCATTGAAATTATTATTGGTCTCATGAAATTCATAAGCAATTCTATAATTGCTGGCATTGCAATTGTCGAATTGTTCTACTGCAATTGCTAAGCAATTACGTTCAAAATTGGATCAAATTACACCATTTTTATACGAATTGGTATTATAATCAAATATCTGTCGAAAATGAATAGTTATGAATTCAAACTTTCAGAATTAAGAGTAGATCCATTCTTTTTCGCCAATTCAAGTGTAATGAATTAACCTCATTGGAATCAAACATATTAAATCCATAAGCAATTCTTTAATTGCGCGCATTGCAATTTGTAAATTGCTGGCGTTGCAATTGTCGAATTGCTCCACTTCAATTGATAAGCAATTACGTGCTAAATTAGGTTAATTAGTGCCATGCATTAGATTAATTACCGTAACCACCCCACCAACTACACCTGAAATTTCTCAATAAAATTTTGAGGGAAAAGTTCATGCAATTTATTGACCTTATGATCAGCAATATTTGAAAGTACGTGAGTCAACCAGTCTTGAGGGTTG
>Ga0222668_1000283_pt1 | contig 35812 bp, 32 predicted proteins | sample AntAcemetagen728_FD_179823 | JGI IMG/M metagenome (GOLD analysis project Ga0222668, IMG submission 179823) | Saline water microbial communities from Ace Lake, Antarctica - #728 | ecosystem: Environmental > Aquatic > Non-marine Saline and Alkaline > Saline | place: Antarctica: Ace Lake...
CTGATTCCAGACCTTGGCAGTGAGAACCAAATAATTCAAATATCAAACAATCACCCTCGAATTGAAACGGTTTCCAATAAAAATGGAATATTTAGAGGGTGCCGCTAGACACACGAGGGGCGTAATGGTAGTACGGGAACTGAATTCTGGCTCAGCTCCAATGGGAAAAGCCAGCTGGAATGCGACTCAATTTACGCTGCAGATGACACACGCGGTCCTTTTTCAGGGCCTCCAGTTCACATCGGGAGTACGGGTTATGCAACGGCGGAAATTTCTGGTGGCATCAGGGCTCGGCTTTGCCGGAATGCGTTTTGGCACTCCTACTGAAGCGGCTCCCCAAAAACCTATCCCCCCCTCGCGCAAATCTGCGAAATCGACCATTCTGTTTTTTCTGTGTGGCGGTGCGTCTCATCTCGACATGTGGGACATGAAACCCAACGCGCCTTCCACATATCGTGGGCCGTTTCAACCCATTCAAACGTCGGCTCCGGGCGTGCGGCTCTCCGAACATTTGCCGATGCTCGCGAAGCAAGCGCATCATCTGGCGCTCGTTAATTCGGTCGGCGCGACGGTGAACACGAATGACCATCACGCCGGATATTACCACAATCTGACGGGGCATATTCCGGATCAGTCATTCGTCACCAAAGGAAACAATCGCACGCCAGAACCGGATGACTGGCCTTTCATGGGTTCGGTGGTCGCGGCGCGTCGTCCGGCTCATCCGAATCTGCCCAATGCAATTACGCTGCCACATATGCCCAGTCGTGCCCCTTATACGCGACCGGGTCAGTTTGCTGCGAAACTCGGTGTCGAACACGATCCGATGTATATTCAGGGAACGCGGGAAGAGCCACTCAAACTGCGCGGGCCAGCACTCTCTCTGGAAGGAAATGTTACTGCCGCCCGTCTGACCGAACGAAGGTCACTGCTGGAGCAACTGGATACCGCCCGCCGTGACTTTGACGGATTTGCTGCTTTCGACACGATGAACAAACAACAGGAACGGGCGCTGACGCTATTGCTTTCTTCCGAATCCACGTCTGCCTTCGACCTGAACGAAGAGTCGCCGGCAACCATCGAACGTTATGGAAAGACCATCAACGGTATGAGCCTGCTCGCTGCCCGGCGGCTGGCCGAAGTCGGCGTGCCGTTCATCACGGTCTTCTGGAAAGGCGATCTGAATCGGCTGGGCAAAAAGTGCCGCAGTGCGGGAAGCTGGGACACGCACGGCAGTAACTTCCAATGCCTCAAAGAAGATCTGCTGCCCGAATTCGACCGGGCCTACTCTGCTCTGATTGAGGATCTGGCTGAGCGCGGCATGCTGGATGAGACACTGGTGATGGTAACCAGCGAAATGGGCCGCAAACCGAAAATCGGCGATCCTCGTTCCGGCGGAACCGTCGGGGCCGGCCGTGATCACTGGACGCACTGCCTGACCGACGTCCTCGCTGGAGGCGGTATTAAAGGAGGCCAGACTTTCGGTGCCAGCGACCGCTACGGCGAATATCCTCTCAAGAGCCCGGTCACACCAGCCGACATCACGCACACCGTCTACCACGCCATGGGCATCCATGATCTCATGGCCTACGATAAACTGGAACGTCCTTATCACCTGCTCGATGATTCCAGGCCGCTGACCGCTCTGTTTTGATTATTTGAACGGCTCACAGTCACCACGAGGTCTTTCAAAATCTCAGTATTTACTCAAATTGCTGACGCGAATAAAGAAACATGCGCACACTCACCTTGTTTTTAATCTCGTTATGGTCCATACTTAGTAAAAGCAAATAATGGCTTATTTTAATCCTGTAATTTATTACTGGATCTTTCAGGTGCCCCCCCTAATAATGAAAAAGTGATACCTGCTCTCGGGTTACCTTTCGCTATGGAGATTCAAACGATGTCTAGCGCGACGCCGTCAGAACCTGAACCTGATCCGGAAACGACTCAGAAATCCAGACCAAGTCTGGATAAAGATTGGATGTGCGAGGTCTCCAACCAGATGATGACGAATTTAATCAATTTCAATTTCGGATTGGACGAGAACCCCACATATTGTCAACTCCCCAACGAAACGATTAATGCGGCGGTGAACAAGCTCATCGATTCCCCTGAAATGCAGGAACTCATGCACCAGGCCATCGGCGAAATATGGGTCGAAAGTCAATTGAAGCAGACAGAGTGGAATGCGGAGTTGAATCAGCGACGCTTCGAAATGATCGATAAAGAACTTCAGGAAACCATCTCACCAGAAGAGAGTGCCGAGCTGGCAGGCTTAACCCAACTCATGCGAAACCAGATTGATACCGAAGAGAACCTGCCACTCAAAGGAGCGAAAGAACTACACAGCAAACTCCTGGAAATGGATCAGAAGGACGAACCTCAGTGATTTTCGACTACCCGGTTGAGCAGCAGGTACGACGTCATGGGCCCGCCGGTTACGCAAACTATGAATCGTATCGTGACTGGCTCCGCGATGAGTTCACCTTTCGCTGTATCTATTGTCTGAAGCGCGAAACCTGGGGACAGGTGACCGGGGAATATGAACTCGATCATTTTGAGCCGCAATCCTCGAATCCTGATTTGCGCTTGGATTATGGAAATCTGGTTTATGCGTGTCGCCGCTGTAACTTGACAAAAACAGCGCAGAAGATTGAAAACCCTTTCGCATTACTCTGTTCGGGAAAAGTCACCACATTAGACGACGGAACTCTGCAGACACAGGACAGTGAAACAAAACGATTGATCTTACAGCTTGATTTGAATTCACCACGACTCAAGTCCTGGCGAATCATGTGGCTGCGAATTGTGACTCTTGCGGAAGAACACAATATAAATCTGTATTATCAACTTGTTAGATTTCCTGATAATCTTCCGGATCTCAACAAACTGAAACCTCCTACCAATCAACGCAAGGAAGGAATTGAACAATCCTGGTTTGCGCGACGCGAACGCAACGATTTGCCAAATTCCTATTAAATTGTGCTGCACTATTTTCTTAGCGATCAATTGAAGGCTTCGTACCAAGTGTCTCCTCACGCTGAAAGAGCTTACTACTTCAGGAATCATTTTTGTTTTACAATGTAATAATCTATGCACCCTCTCATCAACAGTTGGCAATCTCTTCCGATACCAGACATTCAATCCTCACTTGGAAATTTTACCAACGGGGTCTCGTGTGGCGGCTGGTCAATCGACTGGATCCTCGGAAGAACAACCCGAGAGCATGGAGATACTGACATAGGGGTCTTTCGGTCGGACCTCATAAACTGCCTGAACTCGATCGACCAACGCCGTGTCTATTTGTGCGACCCGCCGGGAGAACTTAATGCATGGGATGGAGAGGCTGTTCCAGAGCGCGTGCACGACATCTGGATTACCAGCGCCGAGTATGATCATTGGACGATTCAATTGATGATCTATGACGACGCTGAAGAAACGGTCGTCTATCGACTTCTGCCGCGATTTCGAGATCAGTCTGACATACTTGAATGTTTCCTGACCAAATTACAGCAAATCAGCAGTGCAGTGTCTTTACTCCAGACCGAAAAGTAGAAACGCATGGCGGAAAAATATTTCGTAGAATGTGATTGTGGAAAACGGGTGCGGGTTGCACTGCATGAAGCGGGCACCGATAAAGCCTGCCACGCATGTCACCGCAGTGTCAGAGTTCCAGATACGATCACACTGCAGGAATCATCGGGCGACAAGTATCCGTTTTTGCGGCCCATTGAAAAGATACGACGCACGCTTGAACTGGGTGAGCCTCCTTTTGACGGCCTGTGTCATCACTGCGAAGAAGCAGACGCTGTTTTTCAGATTCCGATTGTACTCGACGTCATGGTCGAGCGTCATGTTGACCATGATGGACGAATTCGACCAACACTTTCCGGCAACATCAAACTGCAGGCAGCAGCGTCTGAAGAATTCAGAGAGCAAACCGTATTTCCTCTGCTCCTGTGTGCAGAATGCCATACGAAGTTTCAATCTGACAAATCTGCTGCCAGTAATAAGAACGCCAGAAATTTATTGCTGGTGATCGGCCTGTTCATTGCCTTCCTGGTTTTTGCGTTTTTCAATGCGGAACTGGTAGCGGCACTGGCTGGTATTCTCTCCCTCATCGGCGCCATTGCCTGGGCATCTCAGTTTCGCGATACCAAAAAGGTGGAACCCTTTCTCAAATCCTGGCTGGAGGATATCCGCTGGGTTTCGGAGGCACTCGCGTTGGAAGATGAGTACTCACTGGTGGTTGGTGATTCCGCTCGATTGAAAGCAGACGCTGTCTCCCATTAAATGACACTGATAAATAACACCGGCACAATAGGCGCGACATCATTCAGTCAGTCGTTTTGATGACGAAGTCCAAACCGGTTTTGCGGTATACCTGCTTCTCCCCACTCAGGGCATTTTCGGCTTCAAGGGTTTGCTGCCCGCTTTATTCACGGGATACTGGGCAGCGTGTTGTTCCATGCTGGCGATCAGTGCTCGCATCAAGCGTTTGAGTTTCTTCGGTTCGGATTGCGCGAGGTTGTTCTGTTCAAAGGGATCTTCAGCGAGGTTATAAAGCTGATAGTGCGAGTTTTCAGAATCCTCGGAAGGCACGTAGTGGTAAATTACTTTCCAGTCACCATTGCGATATGTGGTGAAGTAATTGCTGCGGTGCGGCGAGTGGGGATAGTGCATCAGGAACTCTTCCTGCCGCGATTGGTCCGGTTTGCCGAGCAGGAGTTTGTTGAGGAGCTTTCCATCCACAGTGTACTTCTCCGGTGTTTTGACCTCGGCAATATCCAAAATAGTGGGGAACAGATCCTGAACGGCTGCAACCTGAGGTTGAATCACATTTGCAGGGATCGGTAGTTGTTTCTGAAGTGGATTATTGGGATTAGGTTTGGCCCAGGCAGCGATGAAGGGCACACGCATGCCTCCCTCGTAGTGGGCGCCTTTCTTACCGCGTAGCGGGGCGGCACACGCCACCTCGTGCTCATCTCCCAGCGGCGCATCCGAGCCGTTGTCGCCCAGGAAAAAGATCAGTGTGTTTTCGGCAACACCAAGTGCGTTGAGTTGATTCATGATATCGCCCAGCGATTTATCCATGCCTTCAATCAGCGTCGCGAACGCCTGGGCGTTTTTCGGTTTGCCCGAATTTTTGTAGTGAGCGGCAAACCGAGGATCGGAATCAAAGGGAGCATGCACCGCGTATTGTGCCATGTAGAGGTAAAACGGCTTGTCTGCTTTGACAGCATCCGCGAGTGCGGCATTGGCTTCGATCGTGAGTGCTTCCGTCAGAAAGATATCGGTGCCATGATATTTTTCCAGATGCGGAACGGCGTGGTGAGCGCGTCGGGTGCCGTGCCCGAAATTCTTCTCTCCATAATAACTGCCCGGCGCACCGAAGGAGGACCCGGCGATGTTGACGTCAAAGCCAAGATTGAGCGGCTCCGCGCCCGCAAACCCATCGGCGCCGAAGTGACCTTTCCCCACATGAATCGTGCGGTAGCCTGCACTTTGCAGCAGACGCGCCAATGTAACATCATCTTGCTTCAAGCCTTCCCAGTTCCAGTCGGGGGGCCCCTGTGGTCCGGCGTTATTCTTTCTGGGATTGATCCAGTTCGTCGCGTGATGCCGCGCCGCATTCTGACCGGTCATGATCGATATCCGTGTGGGCGAACAGACACTCATCGCGTAGAAATTATTGAAGCGAATTCCCTGCTGCGCCAGGCGTTCCATGCTGGGGGTGATGTAATAATCGTTGAGCGGATAGCGTTTCGGTTTGCCCTGCGCATCGGTCAGAAAAGGAACCGAAGTATCCATCACGCCCATGTCATCCACGAGGAATACCACAATATTCGGATGCGTCTGCGTTTCGTTTTGAAAATTCGCAGCTTGCACTGACGCAGCCAACAGAAACGGAATCAGACAGAACACAGCAACCCGTTGAAAAACGCGTGAGAAATGAGAGCTCATAATATGATGGACTTCCTTTAACCGAGATCGCTAAGTGAAAACAGGGTTCAAACCGAAGTCGGTTTACTCTCAATTGAATATAACAAGCCGTACCCGCTCGTGTCTAATGCGATCATAAAAGATCTCCCTTCCTTAATGACGTTGATCAAAGTCACGACGTGGCTTCGCTTTAATAGAACCAGAGGCACGGTTTCAGTACTCAGTCCCGCGACGAATTTCATAAAATCATTATTTTGCATTTGACTAACAATATTTACTCTAGTAAATTTACCTGAGTAAACGACAGGTACGAAAAGGAGACACGGATGAATTCCAAACAACTGGGGCGCGTTCAACTGCAGATCATGCAGGTACTCTGGGATCGGGGCCGCGCCAATGCGCGTGAGATCACCGACGCGCTCAACAAAAGCAATGAAATCGCACATAGCACCGTTCAGACACTGCTGCGACAACTCGAAGCTAAGCAGGCGGTCGCACATGAGGTCGAGGAACGCACGTTTGTGTTTTATCCTCTGATCAAAGAAAACAAAATCACACGGCAGGCCACGCGTGAACTGATTAATAAGATCTTTGACGGCTCCGCTGCGGGTCTGGTTGCCTACCTGATCGAAAATGAGAAAATTCCCAAGTCGGAATTAGAACGGCTTCGCAAGCTGATTAACGACGAGTCGTAACGAGGAACTCAACACCAGCAGGAGAACAACCCATGTTTGATGCAAAAATCGCTGATTTTGCTGTCCACGTTCTGCTCCAATCAACACTCCTGATCGTGGTCGGCTTGCTCTCGGTGCGTATCTGTGGGCGACATAAACCGGCGGTCCAGTCAGTCCTTCTGCGAGTTACGTTGATCGCGGTCTTGTTATGCCCGTTCGCCTCTCTGGCTTTGAGCAACATCGGCGTCACCAGCTACGCACTACTCCCTGCCTGGGAATCACAAGAGTTCGCGCAATCAGAGAGTACATCCATTTCTCAAGTGGCAAATACACTGCTGCCTGTTGCTGATGAAAAAACCGTGAGTCGGATCAATAATCCAAACGGGATGGCTGATACGGATCGACCTCCTGGAACGGATATTTCTTCGACGAGTCTACCCCTCGCGAAAAATAAAAAGCCCGACCTGACAGCCTCATCGATTACTGCTTTGAAGCCTCTTCCGAATCCGGGCGCTTCAAATCGTTCAATACCATTCGTAGGCTGGATCGTCTCTCTGATCTGGGTAACGGGGGCCGGGATTCTGCTGGTGAAGCTCCTGCTGGCATATCGCCAGATTGCCCAACTGTGTCGCGACAGTCTACCGGCAAAGGCCGAAATCCAGAGACTCTGTCGGGAGACAGCGGAAACACTGGGTTTACTTCCGCCAGACGTCAAAATAGCGGCGTCTGTCCATTCTCCCTGTCTGATTGGCATCTGGAAGCCGGTGATTCTCCTGCCCGAACAAAAAACATTAACAGAACCTGTCTTACGCGATATTTTCCTGCATGAGTTGGCGCATCTAGCCCGCCGCGATTGTCTGTTTCACTTGCTGGCCCGGCTTGCGACTGCGGTTCTGTTCTTTCAACCGCTGGCCTGGCGACTGTCACGACGTCTGGAACTCATTGCCGATGATCTCTGCGACGATTACGTCATCCATTTTGGGGCCTGTCGCAAGAGTTATGCGAACACGCTCGTCGATTTTGCAGAGCAACTGCCATCTCCACCGCTCGCTACAGAAGCGGGTCTGGCGATGGTCTCGCTACGTTCTTCATTGAGCCGCCGCATCATGCGAATTATGGATTCTTCGCGTTCGTTAACGCTACGCTTGCCTGCGAGGTGGGTTGTGTTAATCGTACTACTGGGAATCACCGCCACAACCAGTGCGGCTCTGATTGTGAATGCCCGGACTGGCTCAGATCTTGAGAAAACGACGACTGTGTCACAACCTGACAAAGAGTTAACCCTTGCTGCATCTCCAAAAGCGGTCCCGCAAACCGACCCTGATAACACTCCTGAAAAGACAGTTCCCAACGCTGTCAAAAAGCCGAAGACCGTTGCGTCAACAAAAGAAGATTTCCGGTTTCGAGGGCGCGTTGTTGACCCGCACGGGAAGCCGGCCAAGCAGGCGACCATCAGCCAGGTACACTGGGACAAACCCACGAAACGGATTCTCGCCACGACGGATGACCAGGGCAAATTTGATTTTTCCATTCCTGCTTCTGATGAACTCTACGATTTATTTCAGAAAGGGGAGGGTATGTATGTGGCGCAAGCCGAGGGTTATGGTCTGGCGGCGAAAGCCGCTTATGAATGTGAAACATCAGGAAAGATGCGCGAAGCCCTGCTGGAGCGTAATTCCAAATCCTACTCGCTCGCTACTATGCTTGAAAAGGCTCGGAAACGAATTCTCAACGGCTCATCCACATTTCAACTGGTCTCAGGTGACTTTCCATTGACGGGGCGTGTCGTCAATATTGACGGTCAACCAGTTGCAGATGCAAAACTGCAAGTCACCCAGTTAATGTATCAGGAAGGAACAGGACTCGATGACTGGGAAAAAGCAGCCCAAACATCAGGTACTGATTATTACCAACTACGAAGCTTGCTTGGGAAAAACCTCGGAAACGGGATTGGTGGTATGACACTAGAATACCTCCCCACAGCGGTCACCAATAAAAACGGTCAATTCATCCTGAAAGGGCTTGGCCGTGACCGCATTGTCAGGCTCCTGATTTCCGGCCCGGGAATCGCCACCAGCTACGTCTATGCCCGTACTCGCGCAGGCAAGAGTATCGAAGTTCCCATGCAGTCGCGTGATCCATCTTCTGAAATAAACGTCTATTATCCGAATGAATTCACGCACGTCGCCGGACCGTCACTGCCGGTAGAAGGAATGGTTCGAGATGCAAAGACCCAAAAGCCAATGCCCGGTGTGAGGCTGCAAAGTTACCATCTGGCCGGTCATCAAGTGTCAGGCTGGTCTCAAAGTCTGGTCCAGACTGTAACCGACGACGAAGGCCGCTATCGACTGGAAGGTTTACCAATCGGGAAAAATGAAGTCATCTGCCTTTCTCCTCTCGATCAGCCTTATCTCATTCACAAATTTGCTGCAGAGACCAAAGCGGGAGGTCCAACACTGAAAAAGAACGTGGACCTCACACGGGGAATCTGGGTGGAAGGCCGTGCTTACGACAAAGATACCGGCGAACCAATTGAAGGCGGGCGTGTTGAATACTTTGCCTTCAACGACAATCCTTACGCACAATCAGTCAAAAAGTCTTTGGGGCATCTCACAGCTCATTACAGACTCCAATCCGACGGCACCTATCGCATCCCTGCTCTTCCTGGTCGAGGTATCGTAACGGTTATGGCCGATGTGCAAGGGAAATACCAACGCGGCAGCGGTGCGGAGAAGATTAAAGGCAAAAACGAGTATATGGATCTGTTATCGACAGAGCCTTACATGTTAACGCCAATGAACGTCCACGTCTTGGCTGAAGTCAATCCCGCGAAAGATGCGAAATCCATTCAGCTCGACTTCCCCTTTGAAGCGGGACGTTCTCTAAAAATTGAGGTGGTTGATCAGAACGGCACACCAGTGACAGGCGGTCGCTATTCCGGAATGATGGAGGCTTTCTACACCTGGCGGGTATTCACAGGAAGCCAGTTAGAAATCAAAGGGTATCAGCCTGAAAAACCGCGAAGAGTGCAGGTATTTCATAAAGAACGCAAGCTGGTCGGCTTTCTCTTACTCAAGGGAGAAAACACAAAAGACGTGAAAATCACGCTCCAGCCCTGCGCCGAAATTACGGGACGACTCATAGAAAAGGGGGGAGTTCCTAAAGCAAATGCCCGAATTATCAATGATCATCTGATGTTTCTCAATAACCAGGAAGAAGCATCACTTCCGCCTAATATCAATGATCAGACACAACAAACGCAAAGCTTTGTTTCTGACGAAAACGGTCGGTTTACGATCGTCGGCCTGATGCCGGGAATCAAATACAATCTGGTAGTCAGAGAGACCCGCAAGAATAACATTACATACGATCTCGGTAAGATCACGGACCTCATTCTCAAACCGGGTGAAGTGCGCGACCTTGGTGACGTACAGCTTAAACCCGAAGGAGCCGAGTAATGGAAGTTGCGCTTCAGGCAGAGAAGCCTGGCATTTCAACCTGCTGGCGTGAATACCGACCCACAAAAAAATCGCCGTGGGATCTGCGGCGCGTGGTCCACCTGCATCGGCGTGCCGGGTTTGCGGCGACGTGGGAAGAAATTCAGCGTGATCTACAGGAGGGACCACAGGCGAGTATTGACCGCGTAATGAATGGGACGACGTGCGAAAAAACCTATCCTGAGGATTTCGAACGTATGTCTGCCAGCATTGCGGAAGCCGCCGTTCGTTCAAATCAGCCTGAGCGCCTGAAAGCATGGTGGCTGTTTCGGATGCTGTTCACAACTGATCCGTTAACGGAAAAACTGACACTGCTCTGGCACAATCACTTTGCCACCAGTAATCAAAAACTGAAAGATCTGTCGCTGATGCGACAGCAAAATGATCTGTTCCGTAGCCTGGCACGGGCGCCGTTTGGAAAACTGCTCATCGGCATCCTGCACGACCCGGCACTGCTGCTCTGGCTGGATGCTCCTTCCAATCACAAAGTGCACCCCAACGAAAACCTGGCCCGCGAATTGATGGAACTGTTTACGCTGGGCATCGGACATTTTAACGAAACCGATGTCAAAGAAGCAGCCCGCGCGCTGACCGGCTGGACGGTGATCGATGACCGGTTCTCATTTCGTGCTTCCCAGCACGATGCAGGACAAAAGACGATTCTTAACCAACGCCGTGCCTGGAAAGGAGACGAACTCGTTGAACTCCTGTTAGACCAACGCGGCACCGCGCAGCGTCTGGCAGGACGGTTATGTCAACTCTTTCTCGGCGAGGGAGCCGCTCAGCCGGCAGACATCGACGCACTGGCTGACGGTCTGCGAACGCACGATCTGGATATCGACTGGGCTACGGAAACCATTCTCCGAAGTGAACTCTTTTTTGCGGATCAGAATATACGCCAGCGAGTCGCAGACCCGGCCGAGTGTATTATCGGCGCGACGCGCGCTTTAGAACTGGTTGATCCACCACCCCAAACCATAATTCTGACAGACTGGATGCGTCAATTCGGGCAGGATCTGTTTTATCCCCCCAATGTTGGAGGCTGGAACGGCGGCAGGCACTGGTTGAGAACCAGTGCACTCATCAGTCGGGCCAACTTTGCCACGGGGCTTTCTCGCGGCCAGTTTTCCTCAACTCAGATGCCACCCAACTGGTCCGACTTCGCCGCGAAACACGGACGTTCCAGTAGTCCCGAAGAGTTCGTGACGTTTCTGGCCGATCTGTTGCTGGGTGGTGAACCCAATCCCGGCTGGATCGAAGGTATCGTCAACAGTGTTTCATCAAATTCCCATTCCCGCGCAGCCGTGCTGCAACAGGCCGTCGCTGCGGTACTCGCATCGCCCGAGGCACAACTCAACTGAAAGAGTTCTCTATGTTGACACGTCGCCAGTTTCTAGACACATCAATGCAGTCAACGTCGATCCTTTCGCTTGCTTCCTCGATCCCCTGTTTTCTCACGCGTTCGCTACAAGCCGCCGAGACTAAAACGAACAACGGACGAATCCTGGTGGTGATCGAACTCAATGGCGGCAACGACGGACTGAATACGGTCGTTCCCTTTACTAATGAAAATTATCAGAAGTATCGAACAGCATTACGCATCTCTGAGTCAAAGGTTCTGAAACTGAATCCGGAAATCGGCTTACATCCCGCCATGAAAGATGCTGCCAAACTGGTGGAAGATGGAAGACTGGCGGTCATTCAAGGCGTCGGCTATCCAAACCCGAATCGCTCGCACTTTGAGAGTATGGCGATCTGGCAGTCAGCGCAGCAAAACCCCAAAGCGCACGGCGGTTATGGCTGGCTTGGACGCGCTCTCGATCAGAAATTAAATCGGAATCAAACATTTGCCGACGCCATCTGTCTGGGTGACGTTGATCCGCCGCAGGCGCTCCGAGGACGTCAGGCCACACAATCGACGATTCGAAACCTGGCAGAACTGCAACTCGATTCGCAATCTGTCAACGCCGATGTTGGTTCTGACGAGAACACAGCAGACGATCTACTACAGTTTGTTCGCCGTCGGACAGTGGACGCGCGCGACACGGTCGAACGCATTTCAAAACTGAATCACGCCAGCCAGACGAAAACACGCTATCCACAAAATGGTCTGGCAAATCGACTGAAAGATATCGCCCGGCTGATTCGAGCCGAACTGGAACCGCGCGTGTATTACACGGTTCAAGCGGGTTACGACACGCATATCAATCAGGAATTCGATCATTATCGACGCCTTTCAGCATTCAGTGGCGCACTGAATGCGTTCCTCAATGATCTGCGTGAGTCTCAACTGGACGAACGCGTGCTCGTGCTGGTCTTTAGCGAATTCGGACGGCGTGTTGCCGAAAACGATTCCCAGGGAACCGATCACGGCACCGCCGGCCCGGTGTTTCTGGCAGGCCCGGCAGTCAAAGCAGGACTGCACGGCACTCACCCCGATCTGACCGATCTGGAAGACGGCGATCTCAAAATGACAACGGATTTTCGCAGTGTTTATGCTACGGTCCTGTCGAAGTGGCTCGCGATCAATCCGCAATCATGTCTGCAGGGAAACTTTGCAGCCATGGATTTATTGCAATCGTAATCGGAAAGAATCATTTCGTGATCTGCATATTTTAGTACTGCGCATCATAACGGCGGCTAGTGCCGTTCCGCTCAGGTTAAGGGATTGATAGAATGGCTGCCAACAGATGAATATCCTTTTACCGTAGCGCCTGGATCAGATGAACGGAAAGCGTTTCTTATGTGTCGTTGGCTTGCTTATTCCGGGGCACCGCTCAAGCTGAGTGCTTTGTTGACGCGTCCCAATCATTCGCTGATCGACCAGAGCCGTCATGCGACTCAAAATGTGGAAGCTTTGAACGGGGATGGGTTTGGTGTGGGCTGGTATGGAGATGATCCCACGCCGGGCGTTTATCGCGAGACCCACCCCGCGTGGAATGATACGAACTTTCTGCATTTGACAGAGCATATCGATTCGGGACTATTTCTGGCACATGTGCGTGCCTCGACGGGGACGCCGGTCCAGAATACCAACTGTCATCCCTTCAACTATCAAAACTGGTTATTTCAACACAACGGTTCCGTGCCCGAGTTTCATTTACTCAAACGCCAATTGCTGTTCGACGTCGATCCGAGCCTGTTTCTTTCGATTGAAGGCTCGACGGATTCCGAAATCCTGTTCTATCTGGCACTTACATTCGGCCTGAGAGACGATCCTCCCGCAGCCCTGGCGCGGACGATTGGGCACGTAGAACGCGCCCGCACCGCGGCTGGGATTGAGGGACCGTTGTTCTTCAGCGCCTGTGTCACCGACGGACAGCGATTATGGGCGGTGCGGTATTCCAGCAGTAATCAGTCCCGGACTCTGTACCACAGCAGCCACCTGCGGGCCTTACATGATCTCGATGGAACGTATGGTACACTGCCAGAGGATGCGATTATCGTCGTGTCCGAACCGCTGGATGATTTAACCACACATTGGCAGGCGGTTCCCGAGTCTTCCTTGCTGACCGTTGAGGCGGGTTCAGCGACAGTAACCCCCTTTTTACCAGAATACTAAACCTGGAACTTTTTCATGAAACGTCTATACTGACATTACAGAGTTGTGATAAATCAAATCGTTTAATCGGAGACCTCTCATGAAATATTTGCCCACGTTCTGCCTGATTGTTCTTTTCGCAGCAGTGAGTATCGCCGCTGACCACACGAAAGATTCCCTCGCTACAGTAAAACAGAACATTGAAAACAAGAAAGCGGTGCTTGTGGATGTCAGAGAGAAAAGTGAGTGGGATGAGGGGCATGTGAAAGGCGCGATTTTCCTGCCACTCAGTGGTCTACGGGACGGGATCACGCCGGACAAACTAAAACCCTTACCCAAAGGCAAAATCATCTACCTGCACTGTGTTGTGGGACAACGGGCAAAAGTCGCAGGAAGTCTGCTTGAAAAATATAACTACAAAGTGCGACCACTGAAACCCGGCTATGATGAAATCATTTCGGCAGGGTTTCCCAAGGCGGACAAGTAAGCCCTTACTCAGGTCGCAGGAAACAAAGGTTCCAAAAACAGAAAACAAAGGTTCCAGGAACCGATATCAAACTGCGGCGTCGATTCCAATCTGTTTCACTTGATTCAAGGCTCCACGGATTCAGAAATTCTGTGCTTTTTAGCACTCACCTTGCTCACCGTGGCACGAGCACGGTGAGCGTCCCAGCCTATATACCAGACACCTGGAATGCAGAAACAGGCACGATGCGATGAAGTCTCCTTCACCGACTGGGTTCAATCTTTCCAATCAATAAAACCCAGTCGGTTGTTTTGAAGAATGATCATTCAGCGCCTAAAACCTGCATGATCTTTTCAACCCGGGCGTGTTGCTTATGAGTCCCTTCCAGTAAAATAACTTTACTGGAGTTGATTTCGAACTGGTCGGCCCAGCTGGGGGGCATGACCATTTTTTTTCTGTCCATGTCAAATACCGAGGTCTGAGTCGTAGAAACAACGAGTTGAAACCGCGTGGCTATCTTGAACACTGCTATCGCTTGTGCAAACGATTCTGCAGCCTGTTTATTTTCAAAGAAGTATCCTCTCAGTGAAGAATCGATTCCCGAAACGGCAATGATTTTTGCATGCTTGATTTTGGGCTGGTTAGCAGCCATTGTGGAAACGCGCGGCTCTTTCTTTTTTTCTTTCTGTGCTACAGCCGGAGTATTAAGCGGGCTTCCCGAAACAGGTAACAGTATCAGGGCAAACAATCCATAATAGAGAATAACAATATAACGGGAACCTGACTTAGTGGATTTGACGTGGGGATGACGGACCATTTTCTTCTCCTCTTCGAGGACTGGGATTGCTCCAACGGCACCACAACAGAGTGGACACCTCTCGACGTTCAGGTATCAACTTCACTGCTACTCAATGTCTAATAAGGCACGGATCAATGCTTCGACACGGGCATGATCTTTTCGTGTGCCATACAGCAGCACATAATTGTCCGAATCGAGTTCGAGCTGCCTCGCGTGATTCGGGGGCATCACCATTCGTTTCTTGCCGTAGTCGGTCAGACTCGGCTCATCCTCTGAAATCACAACCTGAATTCGAGTGGCAATCTTGAAAGTAGCGATTAATTTGGCAAACGACTCGGCCACCTTTTCTGTCTCAAAGAAATAGGCTCTGCAGGATGACTCGTTGCCCGACCAGGAGATCAGTTTCGCGTCCGCGATTGTAGGCATGTTTTTTTCAGCGGTGTTGGGAAAGGTCTCCTCCTCCTCTTTCTCGCTCTGTTCTGCTACCGGGCTATTCTGTGTATTCTCTGCTGCTAAGGTATTGAAGTCGCCGGGTGTCTGCGTTGGAGGAATTTCCTGCGCCTGAACGGGTATCAGAATGAGGGCAAGCAACCCAAAGCTGAGCACGATCAATCGACTGGGGCCTGACAATACAGCTTTGACCTGGGAACTGGCAATCATTTCGATTCTCCTTTTCAAGGACTGAGATTCACCAAACTGTGCCACCAATCTGGAAGGCACAGCCTTATACCGAGCGGCGTAATCGACGGCCGCGAGTAAGGTTTCTGCATATAACTGCCGTGACCCCGGCGATCGTTCCATCGCTAACGCATCACAACAGATTTCTGATGCCATCAGCAATTCCCGGCGGGCGAGCCAGGCTATCGGGTTCCACCAGAACAGACTTGTCACAAAGAACGCGAGCAGGCTCGAAATATGATCGTAGCGCACCAGGTGTGTGATTTCATGCGCGAGTATCTGGCGAAGTTGTTCGTCACTGGAAGACTCCGCAAAAACACGCGGCAAAATAATTGTAGAACGGCGAAAGTCAACCCAGACCATCGGCGAACAAGCGGCATCGACTACGGTCAGAGCGGGGACCTGCGTGATTTCGAAAGTATGACAGACACTGTGTAACGCTTCCATCTCACGCACTGGTGCGTCCTTGAAATTAACAAGGACTCTACGAAGTCGATGCAGTTGCAGTACCGCCATTGACCAGAGAACTACGGTTACGAGTAAACTCAGGCAGACGACGGAGGTCATCGCGATAAACCCCACGCGAGACCAGTCCAGTCCACTTTCGCCTGCAACCGGTCCCCCGTCTTTTACAACGCTGAGTGCACTCTGCTCCCCAACAAGTGGAGAGGCATCGCTGGTGTGCTGGCTGATCGGCAGAACTTCGTCCGACAGTTCCGTATTATTCTCTACCACAGGCAGTAATGGTACGGGAATCAGTGGTGGCGTAATGAATTTCAGTAGCACCAACAACCAGAAAAAATGCCGTAACGCAGGACGGTCACGTAAAGCACGCGTCGCACTAAGGGACCAGAGAATCAGAGCCGCCCCCGTCACCAGCAATAAATTCCATGTCAGGCAATAAAGCAGGGTTTGCATGGGACTGGTTCCTAGTCTTTGATGTTTTTGATGATTTTTTCAATCGCCGCGCGGTGTTTCTCACTGAGATCGACTTGATTCACCAATGAAAGCAGCATCGGTGCCAGTGAACCACCGAAATGATTGTCTGCCATATTTTTCAATTGGCGACCGACGTATTCCTGCCGGGGTATCGTCGCTGAGAAACGATGAGCAAAGCCACTCTTGTCGACCGAGACAAGCCCTTTCTCCATCAGGCGGTCGAGAAAACTTTTCACGCCACCATGTAGCGAATGTTCGTGCCGACCATAGATTTTCAGAACAATGTCACGCACCGCAACACCTGCCGGCTCATCCCACAGGATTTCCAGAACAGACAGTTCTGCATCTGTGACCGCAACATCTTTATCGGGCATCGTTGGCTCCTTGTAACTCGTCCCTATCTATCATACATCTTGCATGAGATGTTAATGCAAATTGCATGAGAGTCAATCAGAATCTGGAAAAAATTTCAAATCCGTGAAAATGATGGTTACCAAACCCCGTCTCCCATTTCCCATTTCGAAACAGTGACCGCATCCTTCTGCCCTGACAATATGTTTTCAAGGCTGCTCTTTTTTCGAGGCCCTCTTGACACCTGAGACAGTATGTCCTACCTTACCTGCGACATTATGTCCCAGGTAAGGGGAGAGGCTCTCATGGTAAAAAATTCGCGTGATGTGACGGAGGCGGAACTGAATGTTCTGCAGGTGTTGTGGCATCAGGGACCATCCACGATCCGCGCCATTGCGGAAGTTCTGGAACCGGAACGCGTTGACGCGTATTACTCGACCGTCAAAAAACTGCTGGAACGCCTGGAGGCGAAAGGCTTCGTGCAACGCGAAGCCGCAGGCATCGCCTTCATTTATGAAGCGTCGGTAGCACGCGATGCTCTGGTAGGGCGTCGGCTGCAAGAGGTCGCGGAAACGCTTTGTGAAGGCTCACTGACGCCGCTCTTGACTCAACTGGCGCAGCACCACGATCTGAGTAAAAAGCAGCAGAAAGTGTTAATGGATCTGATTGACGATCTCGCCCAGCAGGAAAAACATTAAACCAAACGGAGTTGGAAATGCTTAGCTTCCTGAACCTTGTTCTTAGTAACGCGTTGATTACCGCGTGTCTGTTTGCAGTGTTAATGCTGTTGCGTCGCCGTATCAAAAATCCGGCTGTGCTGCATCTCTTATTGCTGTTAATCGTCGTGAAACTGATCACGCCCGCTTATTGGCAGCCGCAATTCGAACTGTTTTCCTCAACGCCAATAGCGGTGCCCGCGCTTCCTGACGAAGCGATTTCAGGAAAAATCGCGGCGAAAACAAAACTCACAACCGAGACGACGTCAGACATTGCCCCGGTTCCTCAAAGTCAAGCCGCAGATCATTCTCAAGATGTCTCGAAAACATCCGGTGTGAAATTAACGCACGCTAAGGTATTCACAGCGGTTGCTTCCCCGGCAGAGAAAGTTGATGCAGGAAACGAAGCAGCACATCCCACATGGTTCACTCGTCTGAGGACGGACTCGGAATTTCGAACAGCCGCACTGATTCGACTGATTGCAGTCGTCTGGTTCACTGGCACGGCTGGTTGGTTGCTGCTGGCTGTCTGGCGGATTGTGCGATTTCGGAAGTATCTGCGTCAGGGGTTACCCGCGTCCGAAACTTTGAATCAGGTCGCTGCGGCGCTGGCAGCGCGGATTGGATTAAAATCGGCTCCACAAATCCAGATGGTTTCCGGAAACGTTTCGCCGCTGTTGTGGGCGTGTTTCAGTCGGGCACGCATTATTGTACCAAGCGGCTTGCTGGAGCAGTTGAACGATGCCGAGATCGAAACGCTCTTACTGCATGAGCTGGCGCATTATCGGCGCGGCGATCATTGGGTGCGTCTGGTTGAACTGCTGGCGACTGGCGTTTACTGGTGGAATCCGGTGCTGTGGTGGGTGCGTCGCGAGATTCGTAATGCGGAAGAAGCATGTTGTGACGCCTGGGTCGTGCAGACACTTCCGGATCAACGACGTGCCTATGCCGAAGTCTTGGTGAAAGCAATCGGCTTTGTATCACAGCCAATTCGAGTCACCGGTGCCACGGGCATTGGTTCAAAAGACGTTTTGGAGCAGAGGCTGCAACGCATCATGTGTGAAACATTGAATGGAAACGTCTCGCGGCTGACAAAGATGGGAATCGCCGTCATAGCTTTACTGTTGTTGCCGTTTGCGCCGATGCTGGGGCAGTCGACCGCAGAAACCGTTGCCGCCCAGGACAAACGGGCCCTGCCTGCGGCTGAAGAGATCCTGGCCGGTTATCGTGCGAATTTCAAAAAGCTGATGCCGGTCGAGATGACCTACCGCGTCCTGACACAAGATAATATGAATTGTATTAACGAGGACCGAAGACAGTTAAAGGGCCTCGAAATGTTACTGAATATGGATCGGCCCGAGCTAGAGCATGCATTCAAGGTCGTATTCGAGAATACCGACGTGAACGATCATGTAAAAGATAAATATTTTCGCATGTTAACAATGGATTTTGTCCGAAAAAAGTTGCTTTTCGAAGGAAAGTTGACGCCGGAAGCGATTCAATCACGTCTGAAAGAAAGTCTGACTGAACGCCGTTACTTTTGGACGGATGGCAAGTCTTTTCACCAGCGCTGGTCTACTGATGAGAAAGCCCTTGAGGCAAATATGAAGCGGGGGCCGGTCTGGCCTGCTGAGAATCTGAATACACACTACCACGCGATTAAAATGATCTCCTGGTCAGACAATCAACAGCCGCCAATGCGACACTGGTATGGTAATGGTCCTGACAATCGTTCCACACGCGCTACAATCGGTAACAAGCTTAGTGGTATTAATTCTTTCAAAACGAGCGCGCCACTGGGGCTGAAAGAATTACCCTGGAAGGAGATTCATTCTTACGGTCTGGACAATTCCATGTCTGAATCTCCCGACCATTATCAGGTGATCGGTCGTGCGAAATTCAGGGGGCGGCCGGTGATTCTGATGGATGGATTCTTCACTCCTGGAGGCGAACCAACAGAGCTACGTTATCGGATGCGGGCCTGGGTTGATCCAGCGCAGGGTTACTTACCTTTACGTATGGAATGGGCGCTGGTTGATGATGCGAACAAAGTCGTGAGAGGCTTACATCAAGAAACTGAAGTTCTGGAAGTGAAAAAAGTGGCTGATGGCTATTATCCGGTGCGGATCAAATTTCAGGAATACACGTTTGACAGCCTTGGGATTGAAAAGCAGATCAAGGAAATCGGCGTTGAAAATTTAGAGGATCGTCCACTTCCTGAACTGCCACTGGTGCCGGGGCGCGTCAAAATCTGGGAAGCCACCGAATTCACGCCGCGTAAAGCCATTGATCCAGCTACGCTGGCACTGGAATTCCCGAAAGGCACGCTTTATGACAATGAGATTGATGGCGGCAAGTATCGTGCCGGCGAACCAAAACCGATTCCAATTCCGCCTTCCCCCGAATACGTGCCGAAGTTGCAGGTCGGCGAGATGGCACCGCCTCTGGAAGTGGCTAGCTGGCTGGATGGAAAATCAAGAAGTCTGGATGACTTTCGGGGAAAAGTAGTCGTTCTGTTGTTTATGGACATCTCCGCTTTCTTAGATATGCCCGATGCGATGCAGCTTGAATATCTTGCGGTGATGGACTGGGTAAAACAGATCGAAACGAAATATACCAAACAAGGCGTCATCTTTCTCAACATCCACCCTGCTGGAACAACCCCCGACCAAATCCGCGCGTTTCAAAACATTCGTCAATGGAAATCGTTAACGGCGATTGACTCCGGAGCGAATGCCAAGGAAGGAACGACCGCCAAAAGATACTGTGACTATTACGGTCCCGGTCATATGAATGCCTTCCTGATCGGTCGCGATGGCCGCATCATCTTGGGTACCGATTCCGCAGTCGATCATTACTTTGAGTCTTACTACAATTACGCTGCCACAAAACTGAAGATTCCTTTAGATTTCCAGGAAAACCTCTCTGATGAAGAAGCCGCGCACCAAAGCATGCGTATTCTGGAATTCATTGCGAGCGAACAAATCGACAAAGCGCTGGCGGCAGAAAATAAAAGTTCCGGGAAATAAACGTTTCAGGAACCGGAGCCTGATTGATTCACTTTGCAACCGTCCCGTTTACAGCGCTGGCAGATTGGCTAGCTGCTGATCAAGCATGACTTCCAGTCGCTGCAGATCTGCTTCATAAAAGCCAGCCGTATAGAAGAGAATGATTCCCTCTGGTGAGATCACCAGGGTACGCGGGATTGATTCCTTAGCAAAAAGTGAATAGACGCCGCGATCAGGGTCGGCGGCGGCAGGGAATGTGAATCCGTATTCTTCACAGAAATCCTGCACTGTTTTGGTGGTTTCTTCACGGCCGATCACTAGCATGTGGAAGCGAGGGTTGTTCTTTCGCGCTTCCCAAATCTGCTGCATATGCGGCAATTCTCGTCGACAGGGGCCACACCAGTTCGAGTAGAAATTGATCAGCACGACATCACCGCGCGCTGTTGACAATGAAAACTCTTCGCCGTTCGTCAGCATCATGGAAAATTCGGGGGCAGTGTCTCCGACCTGGACGACAGATGTTTCGGCAAATCGTTCCGCGCGTGCCTCATTGATCACTTTCATTTGTTGTTTGGCGAGGGATGGCATAAATATCCACCATTGAACCGCTTGTTGTGTCCCAAGCAAACACGGGACAGCGGCCATTGAGATCAGGAGCCGAATCACGTGCCCTCGGCGTTTTGCCGTGTTCCAGCGTAAGATCATAAACCCAAGCGAGAACACAAGCACGCCGATGGCGATCATCACTCCGATGAATATTACCATCAGGATAAAATTGTATGTCTCTCCGCTCATGGCTTCACCGCAGCAAGCTTCTCCCGCACGAGTTTTGACTGTGCGTCGTCAAGAATCTGCCAGCAGGCCAGGCCGTTGCCGACAAGATCGAATTCGTCGAATTCCCAGACAACCTTCTTGTCGCCATCGAGTTCCAGGATTTGTGGATTGTTCGGCCCCGCATGACAGTTGCCGATGATGAGGTTGCCGTTAGCCAGTTGCTGCAGACACGTGGTCCATTTGAGTTCAACATCGGTCTTGGGGACTTTGCCTTTGATTTCCCAGACGACTTTTTTATCAGGAGTGACTTCGAGCACGCTGTTGCCACTGCCCGAAGCGATCAGGGTGTTGCCGTTTTTGAGACGAATCGCGCCATACACACGGGTGTTGGTCAGATAGTCCCAGATCACTTCGCCGTTGCGATTGTATTCGGTGACAACGCCAGGGTTTTCTGAACAGACAAGATACGTGCCGTTCGGCGTGATACGCACAAGCCGCGTTGACTGTGTGCCCCCTTTTTTCAAAGGGAACTGATGCACGAGTTTTCCCTGCTGGTCGACTTCAATGATCCGACCAACGCCACTCTCGACAATCAAGGTATTGCCGTTAGGCAGCCGGGCGAAGGCGTGCACGTCAACCCGTTTGCCCGCGTTGCCGTTCATCTTTGCCGAATCGTAGGTCCAGACGATTTTCTGATCCAAGGTAATTTCTTTGAGCCCGGTCCAACTGTCATGAAACAGAATATTGCCATTGGGCAGAAGCTGCACATCATGATGGCCGGCGTGTCCTTTCGACGGCCCCGCTGTTTTGTGCGACCAGAGTACCTCGCCGTTCGCGTCGCAGATGGCAAGGATATTCTTACCATACGAAGCGCCCACCAGCACCAGCCGTTCAGCGTAAGCGGAGGTAGCCATCAAAAGACACGTCAAAAAAATGAGGGACTGCGAGGCGCGTTTCATGGGATGTGATCTTTCCTGTTCGGTATTGCATCGGAAATCGATGAAGATAATTGAGTTCGGTTCATCATATCATTGTGATCGGCAGTCGGAAACAATCAGGCGATCGGATGTGTTTTTTAAGAATAGCAGGGAAGTCGCTCTAACCTTCACAATCTAATTGATTTTTGTGCGCGTAGTCCAGTAAAATATTTTACAGCGATTTCATATTTGTCGATATCCTGGAATATAAAGAGATCGTCGGTTCCGGGGTACGAGTGCACTGATGCTGAATGGTCCTCTGAAAAGAATTGTTTGCTCATGTCTGATCTAGATGATATTCAATGTGCTGATCAACGTCTGCTGTTTCGATTCTCAGTGAAAATTCTGGCACTCTCGCTGGTACTTTTTCTCTGTCTTTCAGAAATCACTGCCCAGACGACTTCTGATTTAGGCCCGTTCGGCTTTGAAGTCTCTCCAGAATTTGCCGATGTGGTGACGTCGCTGCACTGTGACAATTACGATCAGGCTCTCGAACAGCTCACAAAACTACGTTCGATCGCGGTGAAGTCGAACAGTAAACTCTTGCATCAGGAAGTTCTGGCAGCCATGAAAGAAGTGGGGCGGCTGCGGCGTGAGTTTGCAAAAGTTCGCTACTTTCATGAAAGGCTTAAAGAGAAACCGGATGATCCTGAGGCGAACGAACACGTTGGAATCTTCTACTGTGTTGAGAAAGGCGATTGGGATCAGGGATTGAAATATCTTTCCAAAGCCGGTGACCGTGAGCTTCGGCGCACAGTTCAATTAGACTTAAAGCAGCCTGACGATCCCGCGCAACAGGTTGCTCTCTCGGATGCCTGGTTGAGTGTGGCTACGAGAGAAAAGGGGCGCATTCGCAAAGCGTATCAATTGCGCGGCCGTCACTGGTTTTTACTGGCACGCTCTCATTTGACGCTGGAGGAACGCGTTGCTCACGATAAGCAATTACAAGCGGTCCGGTTGGAAGCCGACAAGATTATTATCTGGAATCAGCACAATGGCAGAGCCTCTGATCGTGGTACATCTGAATGCGTGGTGACACTGCTTTATCAGGGAAAGCCAGCCTGGAGCTATGTGACTCATTTAGCTTGGGAGCCTGACAGCCCGGCCGGCCGAGTATTGCGACCCCCGCACGTCCGTTTCGATCAGGTGAGGATTGATGTCACGAAGATTCGTGGGAAAGGTGGCGGACTAGGCGAGGTGGAAATATTCGATGGGAATATCAACGTCGCCCGTAACTGCGCGGCAATCGCAAGCGGGTATTGGGAACAGAATCGAAGCTACCATCCGAATAAGTTAACTGACGGAAACAAGACAGGCATATCGGGGTTCTGGCTGTTAAACAACGCACGGAAAGGCTGGGCCACGATTGATATGGTAAAGCTGTTAGAGCAGCCATGAAAAAACCTTGCAAATGCAAGTTTCAATCATCGCGACCGACTTTGCCATCGTATTTGGCGAAGATTGTTTTCACATGTCGTGCCAGAATGTTTTCTAATTTCGGATCGCTGGCGGAGAGTGGTGCATCAGAATCAAGCTCACCCTGACGCGCCGCCAGCACGATTGCTGCCAGTACATGTTCGACATCGACAGGCAGATTGGTTGGCGCTTCCAGCATGATCGCCAGATCAAACAAGACATTCGCCAGCTCCGGGGCTACCGTCGCCTGTCCTGCAGCGCTGATGCTGATACCGGGTACAATTTGTTTATCTGTACTCATGGAGTGTCCATCGATCTTTTGAAATAAAAGGCTTCCGATGCAAGCGCCAATTGTCTTTCTGTCGCAAGTATTGCGTGAGGTTATCGTGCGAACAAATTATTTCGGCTCGAAAACAAGAATTGTCTTCGTAATAACATGGGAACTGGTATAATACCCGATGAAACAAAATTTATGCAAATAGACGGTAGCAATCACACGAGGTTCCTCGTTTCTAGTAGTACCTGCAAAAGTCTCACATAAGTTCGAGAGAAGTAAAATTCCTAACTCATGATCCAGCAGGAATATACAAAACAGACATTTCATTATTTTTTCTTTGCATACACATCAATTGAAAATCCACCAGTAAAAATCAGGCTGCCAGTCACAGATACTGGCGAAAGTATTCTACGACGAAATCGGGCCTAATGTATTTTTGAAGTTTGACAATTTTGTCCGATAGGGGGGATTTTACGTATGCGAAAAATTAGTTTTCTACTCACATTGTTTGCGCTGGTGATTTTTGCCAGTGACGCCTTTGCCCAACGTGGCGGCGGCGGTGGTGGCGGCCGAGGCGGCGGCGGCCAACGTGGTGGTGGCGGAGGTCAAGGAGGCGGTGGTGGTCAGCAAGGCGGTCAACGCGGAGGCGGCCAGCAGATGGGACAACAGGGAGGAGGTCAGTGCCAGCAGGGTGGCGGTGGCAATCAAATGCGTCAGGGTGGGGGAACCCAGAACGGGACGACCCTAAACGGAACCAATCTTGATGAGATTGAAGTCCTGACTCAATTGATGTCGCGAATGGACCAGAACCGTGACGGACTGATCTCGCGAAATGAAGTTCCCGGACAACTGCAAAGTCAGATGACCAGTGCCGACCAGAATGGAGATGGCACCTTGAGTCGGCTGGAGCAACTGGCTGTGCTGGATCGTGCTAAAATCTTAAAAGGTCGACCTGATGTCAACGGGATCGGGCTCAACGCAGATATCTTCAGGCGATTAGATAAAAATCAGGATCGTACCGTCAGTCGTACTGAAGTTCCCAGATCGTTACAACGACTTTTCCGAACGCTCGACACGAACACCGACGGGGCAATCGATGCCGAGGAACAGGCAGCCGTCCTGGAACGCATTAAAACCAAAATGAATCCTGAGAAAACACCCCGAAACCAGCAACCCGCACTTTAAGCTTGTGCCGGTTGAGAAGTTGAGAAACAGTTGAAAAACAAAGATGCCAGGAATCGATTTAAGACTAGCATGGTGTACTCCTGGAAGCGACTGTAGTTTCGAATTCCGAGTTCGTGTTATGCAGCGCGCTTCATCAGTCAACAAGAGAATCCTGGCACTTTTTCACTCCCTTTTATTCTGACTGTTGTGCAGGGAAAACTGTTTCGCGAAGAGATCTATTGGACAATTAACGGCGTTCCTAACAGACGCTGAATAAATTCTCTAACGACCTGCTGCAGCAACTGCGTCTTGCATTGACAGCATTGATTCCCGCGCGAACTGTTTTTGTTTGTGGCGGACATACGGATAAGCGAGCCGCGAAAGCATCTGGTTGGGTCGTGAGAAGGCGAAGATGTCGTACCAGACAGAATCATCTTCCGCGTGCCATTCGACCTGGAATCGTTCTTCCCCGGCTTCCGCATGTTCCGGCAGTGTGCCATAAGCGAACGCGAAGCGAATTAGGGGCTCTGTTTCTTCGATCACATACACCACACGACAGGCATTGAGCACCCAGAGCCCTAAAGCGTGCGCCAGTGCGGCGACGGTCTGCTCTGGTTCCGGCGGATGGTTCCGGCGGTACAGGGTAAGCCACTCAAAGCGATAATGCTGCCAGTCGCACAGTGCCAGCTTCGCCGCCTCGTATAAATCTTTGCCCGTTCCCAGACGAATCCGGTTATGATCGACCCGATATCCTGCTGGGGATTGCGCGACTCTGGTAGCACCGATCGAAGAGTAGGTGAAATCCAGACGCGATTGAGCCGTGATGAATGATTCGATCTGTTGCGCGTCTGGCCGCTTGATAAGATACACGCGGAATCAATTCTCCCTGCCGACTTTGCCAGCTTTTACTTTAGCCATTGTTTTTAAATGTATTTTTGTTTCCATAGGCCATGTAATTTGGACAACAGGTAATTCTCGCATCTCTAGCCGTTCAGTTCGCAGTCTCGACCACGTAGGCTTTCGATGACATGACTGTAAAGACCATTTTCTTTCGGAGACAAATCGTAGTCAGACGGGTGCATTAAAGATCCCTTTTCCTGATACTCTGCTACTACTTTCAGCATCCACTCACTCAGCGAAGATACAATCGGCACCAGCACTTCCGGTGAATGGTTCATGAACAGTACTGTTCCTTCGGGGAAATCTGACTTCTGCGTTGCAATACATGTGAAATCGCCGTTACCCCATCCATGAATTGTGAGTACGCCGCTACGCCGATCATAGTTCAATGATTCTATGTCATAGATTTCTACAGAGAACAGCATCATACCATTCGTAATGGTATAAAATTCCATCAGTTCCTTATGGAACGGTATCTTCTCCAAAACTGCTTGTAGCTCCTCGACTGAAACGGGTTCTTCGAGTTCAACTCCTTTCTCTTCGCCATCCTCATCTTCAATCGTCAATTCAGCAATTTGAGAGATCACGTCTTTCAGATTAGGCATGCCGTTTCTCCTGGTTCGTTCCCGACAAAATTAAATCGAATATTTGAGACCAACGCTTCGGGGCAAATCGCTATAATCTGTTCTCGTCTCTTTAAGGCACCTTGACGATGACATTATCATAATGAATCGATTGCTTCGGGGTTACGATACCGATTTTGTCTTTGGTCTGGTGCGCGATGCCTTCAGAACGTAATGAGCCAACCAGTTTGCCGTCGATGAAGGCCTGCATCAGATCGCCTTTGATTCTGACATTTACGGTGTACCATTTCCCTTCTTCGAGTTTAACCGGGAACGTAGCCTGAGTCCGTTTCAAAATCGCCTGTTCTGCCTTAGTCAGTTTTTCCTTGGCACGACGCTTTTTGAAGATCTCGTTATTGAAGACGCCTGTCTTGCCGTCACGCAGAGTGACCTTGTTAGGCGAGACGACTACGCGGCAGATGTGCCCCGCGTGCGATCCCTTAAATTTGTGTTGATTGAATGTCAGATTGGTGGATCGCGAACCTTCGAACTTAAGATCCACCGTCAGTTCCACATCACTATAAGGGGCCGTCCGCAATTGATGCACGGCTGCGTGGCCGCCATCCTGCTGCTCGATTCCCACCAGCACACCATCCTTGATGATCGAAGAACTCTTGTAGAGCGCCCACGATTTGCCCAGTTTGTCCGCCGAAAAATCGTCACTGAAAAGCTGCGTTTGATATTCGTTCCCCGCAAGAGGCGCCGGTTCCGCAGCCAGTAGAGACACACAGGAAAACAAAAGCACGGGAACCGCGAGCCAGGCTGGGAATGACATAGATGCGACCTTATTGAGTCAGGGACGAAGAGAATGATTAATCGAAAGTGTGACTTCTTTTGACAGAAAAATTCTCCCAAAGTAGAACATCAACGACGCCCCTTTGCCGACGCGTATGATTTTCAGAAGCCAATTTCAATCATCAATGTAATTAAGCGCGCAGCCGGAGTCAAATATGAGACGGAATTGATCCCGTCGGCGAGAGAAAAGGCTTGAGCAATAAGCCGCAATGAGGGAAACAGTTTGTCTTACTGAACCAGAGACCACGCATCAGAAACGATAAATACGCGATCGATCTCGTGGCACATTTCCTGCTGACAAGTGAGGACACTGACGAGCAGAGGCCTCTCGGAATTCAGAAAATGCGTTTCGAGCTGGCGCTTGAATTCCTCAAATGATTTTAGATTCTCGTCTTGCGTGTTGCTGACTTCGGGGGACAACCAGTGCGGTTTTTCCAGCACGCGGAATACGCGAATTTCGTTCTGGTTTTTGAGCCAGGACAATTCTGAGATGTGCAGCCAGGTGCCTCGTGAATGTGTGGGGGATAATCGTTCCGGGAGTTGAGTCGGTAATTCGCATTCCGGGTGATAAAAAATCATCCCTTTTACAAAAGCCTGTCGCCGGGCCACTTCGGGATAGTGCGTCTGGCTTAAGGGAAGCTGATGTTCAAACAACCGCCGCATTTTTTTTTCAAACGAATCTTTGACATTCGGACCGACGAAGTGACTGCCGATGGCATTGGTCTCCGGAAAATAGAGGTAGAATTTGACCGCGATTTCCCAGTGAGTCAACACACCATCTTCGTCTTCAAACAGAATATCGATCTCGCCGACCGTTCGATTGTCTTCAAACACTTGCTGATGCCGGGCGATGATGTTCCGCTTGCAAATTCGCTCCAGCCAATACAGCACCAGTCCTTCAAAGTACTGTCCAACCCGGAAACGAGAGTAAGAAACGAGGTAGTCTGCCAGATCCTGCGCATTAACGTGCAGTTCGTCTGTCAAACCGGGCATCAAGATTTGTTCGCGGGAGTCTGTGATCAACGACGGGCTCATGATGGCCCATTTTAGATCGCGGACTTGCTGCGATTGCGAAACGTCTCGGGGCGGTTGGCTTTCTGGTTGGTGATTCATAGTTCATAGTTTAAACGATTTCAGGTATCATAAGGAATGTCAGGTACTAAGACAGGATGAATAAATCGAGACGATTCTTTTAGAGCAGCAATAAAACAGACCTGCGTCATTCTAAATTACGCGGAAGTCACTACAATCCAGATTTTTGGTTCCAGACATCTTTTGCACTTTTTTGATTCAACATTCAACAGGTTGTGGTAATGAATTCTGAATTCACTTGCGTCGCATCCATTCTCAGACATCTCGAAAGAAGTGATTCTTCACTTTGTTGCCACATCGGTAGTGAGAATGTATTTACTGTCTCAGAGTCACTCATTGACAAACTACAAACGTCTGGTAGTACTGCACGTTTTGCGAATTGCTTTACGCCAAAACCAAGATGGCTGAATCGCATCTTCCCACTATCGACTGTTGACTGGTTCTCAAGAACGGCATGTTGCTCACGACAAACCGCATTGGTTTTGATCGGTCAATTGCCTGTCTCGATTCACGAATGTCTCTCTTACAATGCTGGGAACGCTCGTTGTATCCTTGCAGTTGCGGCGTTGGCATATACCAGACCGGATTTTCTTATTTTTACGACCTCTGGAATGGACCCTCAAGGAATGCAAACATTGCAAAGTTCCGTCCACGTATTATGCAAAGACGCACGCGCCATCCACGTCTGTAATTTACCAGATCAAAACAAAAGCAAGTGGAAATGCACCGCACACCCTCCAATGGAATGCGTTTCCTGCACGTTGGAAAAGGACATATAGTGTTGTTTTGCAGAGTTTTTAAGTTGTTCGGTCACTTTTTCAACCGATGAGTTTACTCATGATCGCAATATTGGCTAAGCCGTTTATTCCGCACCATGATCAATCAGCGCCTGCTGAAACTTGTTCCAGAACGATTTCTGGCTCTCGTATTTGTCGGGTGGCATTTCGTGTTTCATGAACTCCAGTGCCGACAGGCGATTTTTGGTCGCTGTGACGTAAGAGTAATCAGAGGCTGCCAGCGGGTTTCTGAATTCAGGATCGCCGGGCTCATATTGACGCACAAACTTGCCATTGTCATCAACGATCAGATTGGCCGTGAGCAGTGGCAGCATCATCTGTAATTCCGCGGTCGCAGTTTCACCGAAGCTCATGCCCTCGGTCGTTTCTTTCCACGCTTTCACGACCGCAGCGGGTGTATTACTGCTGGGAAAGCGAAGCCCCTTGGCAACTCCACTTCGGGTGATTCCATCGTTGTTCAAGTCGACTTGCGTCGCAGGTGGCAGGAGCAGATTCAACGCGCCCTCTTCGGTCAACGACCCGACCTGAATGGGACTGGCCAGGCTTTGCACCTTCTGAATCACGGCCAGTTCGTCTTGAGAGAGGTTTTGCAGGAAACCTTTGGGATCGACGTAGCCCCCTTCTGCATGGGAACGGACGATGATCTCACCGAACGACTGTTTTAATTGCTCGGGATTGGAGGCTTGTGCATAACGGCCGTTCAATTCCACCGTGAACCAGCTGTCCCAGGTTCGTTGCAGCCCTTCGGTTAAGGATTGCTGGCCTTCCAAAACCTGATCGGGCGCTTCTGCAGAGGCATATCCCTGGCGGCCCGCCTGAGCCAGCATCGCACTGAAGAGATTCTGGACATCATGGTCCTGCTCGCGTTTTTGCTGTGATTGCGTTAGCAGACTGCTCGAGCCGAGCGAATCAATTTTCATAGCCATACCCCCCGATCTGACTGGTAAAAGGCACGTGGCTTCAAAAAACCGCGCACGTGCACTCCTGTCGATTTATCGATTGCAGGGATTACTCAACTTGAACCTGATTCGCAATTATTATTGATATCGTTAGCCGGAAAGCGATATTTATCCTGTTTTCTCATGGATCAGACGCGCGAAGATCAAACAAGATTGAGCGGCTCGGTGTTCAACTCGCTTGGTGTTGCAGGCAATAGCCAGCCTCAATCCAATCCGATTTTATGCTACCACGAAATTCACGAACAAGCACGAAAGTGAATAAGTATCGACCAGGAACTTTCGTGTGATTTCGTGAATTTCGTGGTAGTAAAAAAGAATCAGAATTCTCTCTTCATTTCCAAAATATCAGACCAGATCCGAATTCAGCAGACAAACCGGATCAAAGCAGTTACAATAAAACTCATGTATTCTAACAGAGATTATTTTTCAAGACAGCGCGAATGGAGATTCTTGTGAACGGGCAGACTCAACTTAACACACGGCATCAGTTTCGGTTCACGTCAATAGTCATGAAAACCTCTTGGTACTTGAGTTGTACCTTGAGTGCCGGGATTCTTTTGCTGTCAGGAACTACATCAGCGGCCGAACCGTCCGAGTGGAAATACACGCCGCAGCTTCTGCAGCCGTTCTGGCAGGGTGAGACGGTCGAAGGGGAATCGGTGCTGTTTATCAAAGATCCGAAAACGGGGGAAGCGAAAGCGTCGGTCCTGTTTCCCATCGAACAGCTGCTCAATATTCGCAATTCCGCGGGCGACATTACGTACGAAGAAGGTCGGGACTATCTCTTGAAGCCGGGGACACGCGAGATTACGCTGCCTAAGAATTCGCGAATCGTTTCGCGAACCACTGCCGACTTGCGTCGCCCTGCTGATTCGCAAAGGCACAAACTGACGCACCGCGATGGAAACGGCGAGATCTTTTTTGGCGGGCAACTCGAATACCACGATATGCAGACCAGCATCACTTACAAACACAAACCCGTCGACTGGCAAGCCATCGTGCCGACGTTCAATGAGAAAGCCCTGCCGCGTACGATTCAAAAACTGCGAAAACACGATACCGTTTCAATTGTGCTGCTGGGAGACAGTATTTCCACCGGCTGTAATGCCTCGGGCTGGGCAGGGGGAGCACCGTTCCAACCTGCGTTTCAAGATTTGTTGAAAGAACATCTGCAGACCCGCTATCAGACCAGGGTGAATCTGGAAAATCCTTCCGTCGGCGGGAAAGATACGCGCTGGGCGCTGACTCAAGTCGATAAGGTGCTGGAATCGAAACCGGATCTGGTCATCATCGCGTTCGGCATGAACGATTCCGCGAGCCGTTCTACGAAAGAATATCAGGCCAATACGAAAGCCCTCATGGAACAGATTCGCGAGAAACGGCCTCAGACCGAATTCATTCTCTTGGCACCGATGCTGGGCAACCGGGACTGGATCAGACTTAAACACGAACGATTTCCTCAGTATCGCGATGCACTGGCGGAGCTTTGTCAACCGGGGGTCGCGCTGGCAGACATGACTTCGATCTGGACCGAGTTTCTCAAGCAGAAACAAGACTGGGATTTGACCGGCAACGGCGTGAACCACCCGAACGATTTCGGACATCGCGTTTATGCACAGGTATTATCGACACTACTCGTACCACCGACGCCCGCTGCTTCTACAGCAAAGACAAGTCTCGCACCACAGGTCGTCTCGCTCTGGAACGGCAAAGCACCGACGGGCAACGATCAGTTTGAATCAACCGATCCCAAGATCACCGTACATCGTCCCGCGAACGCCAACGGTGCCGCGGTCGTCATCTGTCCGGGCGGTGGTTATCAGCGACTGGTGACCGGCGGCGAAGGCCACGGCATTGCCAAGTGGCTCAATCGATACGGAATCACCGGGGTGGTGTTGGAATATCGTATGCCAGCCGGTCGATCTTTGGTACCACTGCTGGACGCGCAACAGGCGATCCGCACGGTCCGCGCGAATGCGAAACGCTGGAACATCGATCCTACCAAAGTCGGCATCATGGGCTTTTCCGCGGGCGGCCATCTGGCATCAACGGCGGCGACCCATTTTGACGCCGGCGATCCCAAAGCAGACGATCCTGTCAAACGCCAGAGCAGTCGCCCTGACTTTGCAATTCTGGTTTACCCTGTGGTGACTATGGGAAATCATACACATGGCGGATCGAAAAAGAATCTTCTGGGAACCGATCCTTCGCCGCATTTGATCGAATTATTCTCAAACGAAAAGCAAGTGACCGCTCAGACCCCGCCGATATTTCTGGCGCATGCACTCGATGACAAACCAGTGCCGCCAAAAAACAGTAAGGCGCTGTATAATGCGCTGCAGGCAAAAAAAATTCCCTCGAAGTATCTCGAATTGCCATCCGGTGGTCACGGTTTGAATGGTTACAAGGGGCCGATGTGGGATGCCTGGCAAACTCAGTCAATGGCGTGGCTGGCGAAACTGAAATTCATTCCGGCGCGAGATTTAAAAGACTGAACCATGCAGATCAGACGTATGTATTCAGAATTCTGACACTATTCTTACCCCGTTGAGCGAAGGTGAATCATGATCAGTACCGCCGAAATCAGCATGTATCCATTTCAGGAACACTACAAAGCGTTGATTAAGGAATTGATCGGGAAGCTGAAAACCTATTCCGACTTGCGCGTCACGCCGGGCTCCACATCGACTGTGATCGTGGGAGATTATGATCGGCTGATGGAGTGCGTCACGGAAATCATGCGCTGGAGCTACGAGGAACAGGGGCACGCGGTGTTTGTGGTCAAGTTCCTGCCTGGATATGATGCGAAATAAAGCAGTGCAGGCGTAGACAGTGTTTCAATTCTCTCAGCAAGTTCTGGTTGGGTGCGAAGATTCTTGTCGCGTAGCAATTACTCATCCTGTCGCAGCCTGCGAAGTATGTTTCTCTGGAATAAGAAGTACTGCACGGTTCCTCTGTGCCAATACCTGACATTGATAATTCGTAAGAAAGAAATCGTATGACGACCCTTGTCGTGGGAGCCAGCGGCGCTACCGGACGGATGCTTGTGGCGCAATTGCTTGAGCGAGGCGAGACAGTGAAAGCAATTGTAAGAACGCCGGGGGTGTTCAATGACGCCATCACGAATCACACTGGTTTTTCGGAAATACAGGCCAGTGTGCATGATTTGACTGACGCTGAAATGCAGCAGCATGTCACAGGCTGTGATGCGTGTGTTTCGTGTCTGGGTCATACTTTGTCTTTGAAGGGAATCTACGGAGCACCACGTCGGCTGGTGACAGATACAACACGTCGTTTGTGCGATGCCATTCAAACTACGGATTCGGGAAAAATCGTCAAGTTTGTGCTTATGAATACGGCGGGAAACAGCAACCGCGATCTGAATGAACCGATTTCGTTTGCTCAAAAGTGTGTGATCGGGCTGCTACGTCTCTTACTGCCACCACATGTGGATAACGAACAAGCCGCCGATTATTTACGCACCCGGATCGGCCAGAATCATCAGTTTATCGAGTGGGCCGTGGTGCGACCGGATTCGTTACTCAATGAAGACGAAGTGAGCGAATACGAAATACATCCCTCACCAACGCGAAGTGCGATCTTTAACGCCGGCCAGACCAGCCGCATCAACGTCGGCCATTTCATGGCTGAGCTGGTGACGGATGATGAGACATGGAACAAATGGAAAGGGCAAATGCCCGTGATCTATAACAAAACGTGAAACTATTGTTATTTTCCATCGCGGCCTTTGAGCTGTTTTAACTGACGCGACAGATCGCGGCTCTCCTCGGCTCGCTCTCTTACTACATTCGTATCTTCGGCCGGATCAGTCGTGTGATCATAGAGCATTCGTGAGATCAGCTTGCCTTTGGGATAGGTGTATTCGGTATAGCGGAGTGTATCGGTTCGGATAGTATCACCGTTGCGAAAACGACTGACAGCGGCCTGCTTCCATTTTGTGTCGGGATCGCGCATCAGCTCGACGAAACTCTGCCCCACGAGGTGTTCAGGCTGAGGAATGCCAGCCAGACTGCAGAGTGTGGGATAGAGGTCAATCGTTTCAATCAAAGCTGTTCTGCGCTGGCCTCCTTTAATGCCGGGCGCCCGGACGATCAGGGGAATTTGCAGAGAACTCTCGTAGCAGCTGTGTTTGCACCAGAGCGTGTGATCGCCGAGGTTCCAGCCATGATCGCCCCAGAGAACGACAATCGTATTGTCACTCAGCTTCAAACGATCGAGTTCAGCCAGCAACTTGCCGACTTGGGCGTCAGTGTAACTGACGCAGGCATAGTAACCGTGAATCAGATTACGGGCGGTTTCTTCAGAGACGGGTCCTTTACGCGGTATGTCAGCGTAGGCCCGTAATTCACCGGAATTGTGAACCGACTCTTTCGGAGCGTTTTTAGGAACGTGGTAATTATCGGGCAGTTGAATTTTGTCGTGGTCGTACAGATCCCAGTATTTCTGTGGTGCAATAAACGGTAGATGCGGCTTAAAGAATCCCACCGCCAGAAAGAATGGTTCATCCTTCCCTTTCAGTCGCTTGAGCGTGGCGATCGCTTTTTCGGCGAGGACGCCATCCGCATACGCACTGTCGGGCACGTCGGCGGATTCCCATGCAGGCCCCTTGAACTTCTTTCCCCGTTTTTTTCCTTCCTTTTGTCGTTGCGCATGTACTTCCTGATTTTTCGGGAGACGGTACCAGGGAACTCCCTGCGGACGCCAGGCTGGTTCCGACCAACCCTGAACGCTATCTTTGGGGTGATGAAAGATCTTTCCCAGTGAAACTGTGTGATAACCATTATGCTTGAACTGCGTATTCATGGTTGTGATGCCGGGTGCGTCGCGCTCGGCCCAAGTCAGAAAATTGATGAAGCGATTTCGCGCGGGACGAATCCCGGTCATCAGACTGGCCCGCGAAGCCCCACAGGTGGGCACCATGCAAAACGCTCGCTCAAACAGGGTGCTGCTTGCCGCCAGCTTGTCAATGTTTGGCGAGTGAATGTGCTGCTTGCCGTAACAAGCCAGTTCCGGCCGTAAATCATCGACGGCAATAAACAGCACGTTCGGTCGTTCTGTGGCAAAGGTGGGAGCAGCAAAACAGAAGGCGAGTAGAAATAGAAGTGAGCGATACATGATTTTCAGTTCCTGAGTATTTTGATTATCGGCCAATCACATTAGTATAAATGAGCATCAGCCAGACGCCATAGGAGAGGGGGATCAACGACAATAAAATAAACGTGAAAAAGATAATTTGATTTAGCTTATCGACGGAAACACCGGCAAGCATCCTCTTAGTTCAACTTTCGCACTTTTGTGTGCTGAAATAAATTTAGAAATGAGAGCCAGAGCCTGTTATCCTTGTATGTTGTTCTAAAACCTTCAAGGAGGAGGATGGCTCTCATGGATGATCTTACTTCATT
>Ga0222668_1000284_pt1 | contig 35687 bp, 31 predicted proteins | sample AntAcemetagen728_FD_179823 | JGI IMG/M metagenome (GOLD analysis project Ga0222668, IMG submission 179823) | Saline water microbial communities from Ace Lake, Antarctica - #728 | ecosystem: Environmental > Aquatic > Non-marine Saline and Alkaline > Saline | place: Antarctica: Ace Lake...
CAAAAAGCCCTTTTTTCCCTTGTTTTTTATACTTTACAGATTTCATGTCTATTTCATTCAAAATTACACGTAAATATGCATATAATTATTTGAAAATCAAAGTATTAAATTATAGAACTCCCCTTAAGTATTTGACTCATTTTCATATCAATAAAAAAGGAAAGATGTACCATCACATCTATGATTTTGCCTGGATGGAATTTTCGGATGATGAGGTACTGATTTTGAGAAGAAAAAAGGCGACCAAGGAGTGAGGTTTGCGGCACGGATTGGCTAGTTATTTGCAGGTTTTTTTTAAGAAATGAAAGAGGTATGACTGCACGAAAATGCCGCGATAGGGATAGAAGCAATTGTTTGAGCTCTCCTGACGACAGCGTGTCAGGAAGCGAGTGCGGATAGCCCGGTTTTTTCTTTTTAGAAAAAAATTGCCAAAAATAATAGCTTTAGTTTTATGTATCTTTGCACGAGAAAGTAATGAACATGCAGGATCGTAAAAAGTTAAAATTGGAAGAATTGGGAAGGATTTCCGAGAAGGAATTTGCTGCTGCGGAAAAAACACCTTTGATTATTGTGTTGGATAATATTCGAAGCTTAAACAATATTGGTTCTGTTTTTCGCACAAGTGATGCGTTTCGGATTGAGAAGATTTATTTGTGTGGTATTACAGCTAAGCCACCTCACCGCGATATTCATAAAACGGCTTTGGGGGCAACGGAAACGGTGGAATGGGAACATGTGGAGGATACGGTGGAATTGATCCTTCGGTTGAATGATGAGGGTGTTGAAACCTATGCGATTGAGCAGGCGGAAAACAGTATTTCTTTGTTGGATTTTAGGCCTTCGAAGACCTATAAAACGGCAATTGTGATGGGGAATGAGGTGGAAGGGGTCCAGCAAGATGTGATTTATGCCTGTAAAGGGGTAATTGAGGTTCCGCAAATTGGAACCAAACATTCGCTCAATATTTCGGTATGCACAGGTGTTGTGGTGTGGGATTTGTTTAGCAAATTGAATAAATAAAAAAAGATGAAAGCAATTGTAATTGGCGCTACGGGGTTAATAGGAACGGAATTGGTCAAACAGTTAGTAGAAGATGCTGATTTTGAATCGGTGAAGGTATTGGTGCGCAAATCGACAGGAGTTAAGGTGGATAAATTGGAAGAGGTGTTAGTTGATTTTGACAACCTAGCAACGAGCGCAGAGGAACTAAAAGGTGATGTGCTTTTTTCGACTTTAGGGACAACCTTAAAAACGGCTGGCAGTAAGGAGCGGCAGTACGAAATTGATTATGGAATGCAATTTAATGCAGCAAAATTCGCGGCTGAAAATGGAGCGGAAAGATTGGTTTTACTTTCATCTGCAGGAGCAAATGCTAAGTCGTCTATTTTCTATTCAAAAATGAAAGGTGAATTGGACGAATCAGTTCAAAAATTAGGCTTTGAAAATGTGGCGATCATTCGCCCAAGCATGTTGGTAGGCGCCCGAAAAGAATTTCGATTATCGGAAAAGATTTTTACGCCGTTGATGTACGCTTTCACATGGATTCCCGGTTTGCGAAAATATCGCCCGATTAAAGACAAGGTGGTTGCAAAAGCAATGATTCATGCTGCGAAAAATCAGAAAGACGTATACAAAATATATGAACTAGAGGCCATTTTTAAGTTGGCGAAGAGCTAGACTTGGCTAAGACGAGAGTACATAGTAAATAGTATCTAGTACCTAATATCTAGTACTTCCCTAACCACTCTCGGCTGAGCCGAGCCTAATCACTAACCACTATCCACTAATCACTAACCACTAATCACTATCCACTAACAACTACCTTAACGTTGTCTCCAATTTTTTCAATGTAACGCTCAATTCGTCTTTAGAAATCACCAATTCTTCTGCCGTTAACTTATCAACTGAATAAGCTCCGTCATCTCTATTCCCATCATTTGCGGTCATTGTAAGCGTCTTTGCTTCTTCGTCATATTTCCATGTTCCATCACGGTCAATATGAGCTCCTTTTTCTCCAGAAAAGAATGTTCCATCTTCGAAAAATTCCAAACTTTTTTCTTCACTCGGATCAGCTCTATCTTCACCATCAACCATTACTTTGTTAACACTCCAATGTCCAACAACTGTTGGGTCAGATGAACAAGATGCAACTAAAACTGCAACAAAGGCGAATAACATGAATTTCTTTAACATAAGGTTTTATTTAATTTTTACGAAAGTATTTATTTTTCGGGAATTGCAATTCGTTTTTGTGAATTCAAATTTATTTTTTCGGATTCTTTTTTCAGTAAGATGGGTGTATTTAACTTTAAATATAGTTTTTATGGTGGTTTCGTGATGATGAGTTGCTCCAATTCTCTACAAAATATTGAAGAATGGTTTAAAATTTGAATTCGCAGAAATGCTAATTCAAATCATTTGGGAAAACCAATTATTTGCCAACTATTGGGAGATCCATAAGCTTCGTTAACCCCAAGATTGTAGATAACACTTTTGTTATTTTGAAAATCGCCTTCAGCTAAGTACCACCAATTGGCATAAGGACCTAACGTGTCGTAACCGGCATGCTGACAATCGGCTAAACAGGTTACGTCTCCATTAAAAGTAGAAACCATAAAATCTTTTTCATTGATGCCATAATTAATAATCAAGCCATCCGCTGAATTCAAATCGGCTTTTATTGTTCCCTCTTTTTCCCAAATAGTATCCATGGATATTTGATAGACATAATCACCGACTTCCTCATCATATATAAAGCCATTAAACATGTGCCGCATTAAAAAGTTCCATTCTCCAGTAAAAGCAATTCGATTTCCAATCGGGTAGGTAGCTTTAGGAGATGATGGATCCTTGCGACAAGAAATCATAGTCATCAACAAAATGGAAATAAATAAAAAATTAAATACACGCATACTATACTTAGTTACGTTAAAGAAGGTAAATTAGTTGATAAACAAGTGGTTTTTTTGAGCAATTAAAAATTTAAGTTTTATTTCAAAGTAGCGTGAGCGGTATAATGTTGTTTCTAATTTGATTATGAAAAAGGTAATTCTATTGTTTGGTATACTGCTTATACTGGTCTACAGTTTTCAAAGTTGCTCTATTGAGAAGAGACGCTATTTGAAAGGGTATCATATCACGCCAAATTTCGTTCACGGAAAAGACGTAAAAAAGGATTGGGTGGACGTAATGGATCAGGAAATAAAAATGGAGGACTGTCGTTTTGATAGGGCTCATCCCATTGTCGATTCGACCTTATTCATTCAGAATACAAGTGACTCGCAACCTGAGCAAATAAGATTACTTCGTTCAAAAAAAATGGATAAGGAGTTGGTAACAAAGAGCGAATTCGTTACTCACGGATGGCCAACAAGGAAAGAAACGCGGTCTATTTCAGAACAGTCTCTCATGTTTGTCGAAAAAAATTCAATTGATGGATTGAATCCTTCGCCAAGTTCGTTTGTTCATAAAGGTTTCGGAGTAAGAGCGAAAAGCGCATCCAATAATGAAGAAAAAGTACACTTTTTCTCTCGCTTTTTAGGTGTGTTTTTAGGGGTGATACTTGCGCTCATTGCTTTGCCAATCCTCTTGTTAATTACTTTTTTTATCTTTGATTCTGATCCGGATGGACTTTTTGAAATTGGTGAAAAAGCAGTTGATTCACCTTTCAAAAAAGCGTTTAAAATGGCGTTTAATGGGGTGGTTAGAATTGGGCTAAAGATTCTTCTAATTTTGTTCTTCGTTTTTATGACAATCGCCATAATTATTGGATTGTATATTATGTTTGGACTAATTGGAGTCCTTATTGCAGTCCTCTTCGTTATTCTAATCCTTTATTTAATGCTCTTATTAATGGAGGGGATATTGGGTTATATTTTACCAGGGTATAAAAAGGATTAAAAATGGCGCAGAATGCCTCAACTGGAAGTGCGGCTATTCGACTTTTTTTGTTGCGCGTTCAAGCTTGTCATTCATGGTTTTACCCAAACCAATATCGGGTAATTTTTCGGCAATAATAAGGTCCAGATTCAAACGATCGAGCCGGTGCATTGCGGCGTATAAATTATGTGCGGCTTCATTGAAGTTGCCTGTGCTTGATAATACTTCTTCGTGCGCAATAGTCGCGGATTGTATTGAATGTTGAAAAAGAAGCAACCCAATTTTTTGAGAAGAGAAGTTCTGAATCAGTTCGTTTACATCTTCGGTGAGGTAGGTTGTTGTTTTGGGCGCATAATGACGGGCTAACATACCAGGGGCAATTGGGTCTTGCGTTGACGTATGATTGTGTTTAAGCAAAGGACCAATTTGAGCTTCTATTTCTTCAATTGATAAGGACCCTAGTCGATAAAGGACTGGGTTTTCATCTTCAAATCCTATTATGGTGGACTCAATTCCTTTTTCGCAGGTGCCACCATCTAGAATTACTGCTAATTTTTCATTAAAATAAGTGGCTACATGCTGGGCCGTGGTCGGACTGATTGAACCAAACGGATTGGCACTGGGCGCTGCCAAAGGATAGTCAATTTGTTGAAGTAGCGATAGGGTTAACGGGTGATTAGGCATTCGTATGGCTACCGTGTCTTTGCCTGCTGTAACAAGGTCAGGAATGTGTGCTTGTTTTTTTAATACTAGGGTGAGGGGGCCTGGCCAAAATGCTTCGGCTAACTGATAGGCTAAAGGGGGTATTTCACGCGCAACCTGCCCTAAAAACTCAATTGATTTAATATGAACAATGAGTGGGTTATACAAGGGTCGGTTTTTAAGTGCAAAAATTTGATTGACGGCTATCTCTTCATAAGCATTTCCAGCTAATCCGTATACGGTTTCTGTTGGTATGGCAATAATTTCATGCGCATCAAGTGCAGTTTTGGCGCTTGTTAAGTTTGTTGTAATCATAATTCGTATACACATAAAACTCCGTCATCACCTCTTGGTAATGACGGAGTTTATTAGCTGTTTTTTTATTGGCCTTGTCCTGCTGAATAGGCAGGTTTTCCATCAAAAGAATAGAGGTTTTCTGTTTTTATCGTGTCTATATTTGCAACAAGTGCATTTGATAAAAGGTGAATGATGTCCTCTTTTTTAATGTTGGAACCATCTATTGATTTGAAGCGGCATCTCCAATGGTCTGTACAAAATGTTTCTTTGAATCCTTCGGGCCAAACTTTGATTCCTCGGTTTGTAATCATGGTGAGATCGATTCCTTCAGGAACAATCTTTTTGAGGTTAGTCGCCAATTCATTGGGATCAACTCCATTCCAATGAACGAATACATCAACTCCTTGCAATTGTTTATCTCTTGGCGCTTTCTTTTTGTATTTAGGTAAATTAAGTGCTGCACTATTGGCATAACTCACGGGCGCTAAAACGGCTGGTTTTTTCCCAAGATTTTCAATTACAGCTTGAGCAAATTCTTTCGTTCCTACTTTTCGTGTGCTCTTCCCCTCTGCATAGATGTCTGCAGTATGAATACCTTGTTCAAGTGTGATTAACCAAGCATTTTGAATCATCTCAGCTATCTGTGTTTCTCCAATGTGATTTAACATCATGATGGCTCCTTGCAGCAAGCCAGACGGATTTGCAATGTTTTTTCCTCCGATATCCGGAGCCGTTCCATGAATGGCTTCGAACATAGCACATTCTTCTCCAATATTTGCAGAGCCTGCAAGTCCAACAGAACCTGTGATTTCTGCAGCAATATCAGAGATGATGTCACCGTAGAGATTCGCCGTTACGATCACGTCAAAATTTTCGGGAGAATCTGCTATTTTAGCCGCTCCTATATCAATAATCCAATGTTCATTTTTTATTTCTGGATACTCTTCCGCGATCTCATTAAATACTTGCCGGAAAAGTCCATCTGTCTGTTTCATGATATTGTCTTTCGAAAAACAGGTTACTTTTTTACGGTTTTGCTGTTTGGCATATTCAAAAGCATAGCGAACAATTTTTTCACACCCAGGACGACTGATTAATTTGAGACACTGCACAACTTCGTCTGTTTGCTGATGCTCAATTCCTGCATATAAATCTTCTTCATTTTCTCTGACAATCACAAGGTCCATTACAGGATGTTTTGTGCTGACAAATGGATGTAAACTTTTGCAAGGACGAACGTTCGAATATAAGCCTAGGAATTTTCGAGTGGTTACATTTAGACTTTTATATCCGCCACCTTGCGGAGTGGTAATAGGCGCCTTTAGGAAGATTTTATTTTCTCGTATCGCATCCCATGATTCAGGTGCAATACCGTTTGAATGTCCTGCTAAATAAACTTTTTCGCCAACTTCAATTTCTTCAAATTCAAGTTTTACGCCTGTAGCTTTGAGTATATCTAAAGTAGCATCCATTATTTCTGGTCCGATACCGTCCCCCTTTGCAATTGTAATTTTTCTCATTTCCTTTTTTTTAGCTGATGCAAATATTGTTTTTTTAGTTCATATAGTTTTATTTATATTAATTATACAGTTTATAAATTATTTTAATGTGTTTAATCCTATTGTTTGAAAGAGAGCAGAGATTAGGATGCTGAAGCTCCTTTGGGTTCATAAAGAAAATATTAATTTCGAAGGGATAGGCAGTATTGATCACGCAATTAATGATCAAATCCTTCGAAAAAGGTCAAATAATGGACGGCAATTAGGAGTTGAATTCCAACATCATTCGTCTCAAATTTTTCAGGAAACATCAGCAGCATGGATTGTGCTCCAACACCTATAGCTCCCGCAGATAGCAGCTGATCTTTATATTCAGCGATTTCAGGTTTATCTTCCCCTAATTTCTCCAAAAAATCAGCGTATTTTCCATGTAGATTAATCGAATTTCGGGTTCGCATTTCATCCATTGAATTGAACACGGTGTCGCGTCTCCAAATTTCTTTGCTTACGTCAAGGTCATATAATTCGACTTGTTTTTTGTAGTTAAAATCCAGATCTAAAACGCCCATAGGCACTCCTGCTTTGAGTTGCTTCATGTAACGATCGAAACACGACGCTTTTTCTAGCTCTTCCTTTTCTTCGCTCGTGCAAATTTCGTCAATGAAGAAGTCCAAAATCACTTGTAATTGTTTCGCTTCTTGACCCGTAAATACAGACATGACATTTGCATTATTTATGAGCGATTGATTTGTATTTGCACAACCAAAGCTTATGAAAAGGAGAAGTAAGCAAAAGTATTTCATCACCCTAAAAATAATATTTTTCTTTAACCTGCGACTAAACCTTATTTTTGCAAAAATTTATTCAATATCCTCTGCAATTTGTCGCGCTCAGGACGATTAACCTCTATAATTTCTTTTGATTTTCGCCAGCCCACATAATCACATCTCGAAAGTCAATTTTCGCTGCTTTGGTGTACGCTATCACATCCTCAACATCACCATCTGCTAAACTCAAAATCGCATGGCGTGTTTGGTTTAAGTTGTATTCCGAATTCGCCATCACATGATTCAGATGAATCGAAAACAATTCAGTAATCACCAATTCTTGATCGGCTTTGTTAAAGTCGCGACTGATTATTTCGAGCAAATCGGCAGAGAGGTCGAATGGTATATGTTCTAGGTTGGTCATTGCTGTGGTTGACTCTATTTCAAAAAAAATCAATGCATTTTACTCAATCATTTCGTTTTCAAGCTTGGCGAAGTGTTGATTTGAAGAAACCTCGCTAAAGCAAATAATTTAAGTAGAATCGCAATAATTTAAGGGAGATCATGTCTAACCCCTAAAATAAACCCTCTAGTGCCGCATCATCCACCAAATTGGGAACGGTAACTTTTAAACTTGGTGTCCGTTCCATTTCGCGTTTGATAGCGAAAATAGCGCCTTCATTTCGGGCCCAACTTCTGCGGGCTATTCCGTTATTGACATCCCAATGCAACATCATTTTGAGACGTCTGTCTGCATCTGCCGATCCATCTATCAACATACCAAATCCTCCATTGATCACTTCTCCCCAACCTACGCCACCACCGTTGTGAATCGAAATCCATGTTGCTCCGCGGAAACCGTCACCAATTACATTGTGAATCGCCATGTCTGCCGTGAATTTTGAACCGTCGTATATATTGGACGTCTCACGGTAGGGCGAATCTGTTCCTGAAACATCATGATGATCTCTTCCTAACACTACAGGACCAATTTTTCCGGCTTTAATGGCATCATTAAAAGCGGCTGCAATTTTGATGCGTCCTTCTGAATCTGCATACAAAATGCGAGCTTGTGAACCGACCACTAATTTATTTGCCTGCGCACCTTTGATCCACTTGATATTATCCGCCATTTGCTGCTGAATTTCAGGGGGCGAATTCCGTTTAATTTCTTCCAATACTTCACATGCAATTTGATCGGTAACAGCCAAATCTTCTGGTTTTTCTGAAACACAGACCCATCTAAAAGGACCGAATCCATAATCAAAACACATAGGGCCCATAATGTCTTGCACATAAGACGGGTATCTAAAATCGATATTATTTTCTGCCATCACCGCTCCTCCTGCTCTGCTCGCTTCGAGTAAAAAAGCATTGCCGTAATCAAAAAAGTAGGTTCCTTTTGCCGTATGCTTATTCACCGCAGCAGCATGTCTTCTTAGCGTGTCTTGAATCTTTGCTTTAAAGAGTTCTGGTTCGTTTGCCATCATTGCATTGGATTCCTCAAATGACAATCCAACCGGATAATAACCGCCTGCCCAAGGATTGTGAAGCGAAGTTTGATCAGATCCCAATTCAATAAAAATTCCTTCCTCGTCAAATTTCTCCCATACGTCAACTACATTGCCTTGATAAGCAATCGAGACAACTTCTTTATTCGCTTTTGCTGTGCGAATACGGGAACATAATGCATCCAAATCACTGATGACTTCATCCACCCAACCTTGCGAATGACGGGTTTCAGTTGCCTTTGGATTTACCTCCGCAGTTACTGAAATAACTCCAGCAATATTCCCCGCTTTTGGTTGCGCACCGCTCATTCCGCCCAAACCTGCAGTTAAAAATAATTTACCCGCCGGACTGCCAGTTGGGTCAATTTTACGACATGCATTTAAAACCGTGATTGTCGTTCCGTGAACAATGCCTTGCGGTCCAATATACATATACGAACCGGCTGTCATTTGTCCGTATTGACTGACACCGAGTGCATTCATTTTTTCCCAATCATCCGGTTTCGAATAATTCGGAATGACCATACCGTTTGTTACAACAACGCGCGGCGCATCTTTATGTGAAGGAAAAAGTCCCATTGGATGGCCCGAATACATAGTCAAAGTTTGCTCTTCCGTCATTTCTGACAGGTAATGCATGGTCAATAAATATTGTGCCCAATTTTGGAAAACAGCTCCATTGCCGCCATACGTAATTAATTCGTGCGGATGCTGTGCCACAGCATAATCTAAATTATTTTGAATCATAGCCATGATCGATTTTGCCTGCAAAGATTTTCCAGGATATTCATCAATCGGACGAGCGTACATTTTATAATCAGGACGATAACGATACATATATATACGACCGTATGTTTTTAATTCGTCAGCAAATTCTTTGGCTAATTCGGCATGTTGCTCGGTTGGAAAATAACGCAAGGCATTTTGCAAGGCTAATTTTGTTTCTTCTCTTGAGAGAATTTCTTTTCGCTTTGGTGCATGATTGATCGTTGGATCGTAGTCCTTTTTTGGTGGAATAGTAGATGGAATTCCAGCCGAAATTGCTGCTTTGATTTCTTCAATGGTCATACCGAATAATTTGCTTGTAAAGGTAACAATTTTATATGCGCTTTTGTTGGGGGAGGAAGATGGATCCTTTAAATTAGGTAAAAAAAATCCCCACACACTCTAAAAGTGGTGGGGATTAAGAACCTTATTTTCTGGAATTTATCGTCTATTCAACAAAACAATAATCCAGTATACCAAAGTAGCAACAGCAGCAAGTGCAGCAACGACATACGTCATAGCAGCCCATTTTAAGGCATCCTTTGCACCGTCATATTCATCTGTTGTGACAATACCATTATCATTGATCCAAGCTAATGCACGTTTACTAGCATCAAACTCTACGGGTAAGGTGACCAAAGCAAATAAAGTAATGGCCGCTTGCGCCCCAATAATCACATAAATTAATACGGGCGCAAAAGAACCCAACAATCCTCCCGCAAAGGCCATTCCGATTACCACAATATTCATAATCATGCCACTTGCATTTTGGATGGGTACGAGTTTTGAACGCATTTCTAAAGGTTTGTAAGCCCTTGCATGTTGCACCGCATGTCCACATTCGTGCGCAGCGACCGCAACAGCAGCAGCATTTGCTTGGTTATAGACCACTTCGCTGAGGTTAACCGTTTTGGTCATGGGATTGTAATGATCCGTCAATTGACCTTGAACGGAAATGACTTTAACATCCATTATCCCATTGTCGCGTAACATTCGTTCTGCCACTTGTTTACCCGTCATTCCGTTTGACATGCGGACTTTAGAGTATTTTTCAAATTTTCTCTTGAGCGTACTTCCAACCAACCAACTGATCAGCATAAAAATACCCCCGATAATCATTGGACCCCAATAAAAGGTCATCATTCCACCGTTGTTCATTTTGTTTAAAAATTAAAAGATTAATCTCTGCCCATAAAACGGAGCATGAAGAGGAATAGGTTGATAAAATCAAGATAAAGATTTAAAGCGCCCATGATAATAGCTTTTTGTGCAGCTTCGCCTTCAGCCCCAACGGCCATAGCCATTGTTTTCAATTTTTGCGTATCATAGGCAGTCAAACCTGTGAAGATTAAAACCCCAATACCACTGATGATATATGACATCATAGCACTCTGCATAAACCAATTCACTAACATGGCAATCACCAATCCAATCAATGCCATATAGAGGATGCTCCCCATTTTTGACAAATCCGTAGAGGTGGTATAACCCACGACAGCCATCACACCAAAAGTTGCTGAAGAGATGAAGAAGGTTTGTGTAATATGACCCATTGAATAGGTGAGAAAGATGTAGCTAATACTGGCACCAAAAAGTACTGAAAAAGCGAAAAAACTCATCAATAATCCTTTGGCTGACATCTTGTTAAATCGCACCGTCATAACAAGTACGAAAATCAACGGAGCAAACATTAATACTGTCCCGAAAATATTCCGACTGGCGACTCCGTTTTCAACGTTGTACAAATACTGCGTGAAAGCGGGGTAGGTACCGAACAAAAAAGCCGTGATTCCTGAAATCACCAAAGCGATACTCATGTATACAAAAACTTTCGAAACGAAGCTTGAAACGTCAGCCTGCGTTCTTGGCTGAGCGTAGTTGTCAATAACCTCGAAATTACTATATTCTCTATTATTCATTTTTATAACTATTTAGTATACAAAATTAATATAAATTTAGTTCTAATTTTGTAAAACAACAAGTACAAAAATCACTCCAAGGGGTAGATTCTGACAAATTGACAAAAATTAACAATAATGATAGTAGTAACAGGTGCAGCAGGGTTCATTTCGTCATGTTTAGTGAGCGAATTAAATAAGAGAGGTCTTCACGATATAGTGGTTGTGGACGATTTTTCTAAAACTGAAAAAGAAGATAATTTAAAAGGAAAATTTTTGCTAGCAAAAGTTCCGCGTGCTTCTTTTTTTGATTGGGCAACCGATTTTAAAACGGAAATTGATTTTGTTTTTCATTTGGGCGCTAGAACGGATACGACCGAATTTGACGCAACAATTTTTGATGAATTGAATGTGAAATATTCACAAGAGATGTGGAATTTTTGTGCAGACAATGAAATTCCGCTCGTTTATGCGAGTAGCGGTGCTACCTATGGTTTGGGTGAATTAGGGTATAAGGATGATCATGCAATTATTGGGGACTTAAAACCACTAAATCCCTACGGCGTTTCGAAGAATGACTTTGATATTTGGGCAATCGCTCAAACGAAACAACCTCCGTTTTGGGCGGGCTTAAAGTTTTTTAATGTGTACGGCCCAAATGAATATCACAAAGGTAGAATGGCCTCTGTTATTATGCACGCCTACAACCAAATTAAAGCCGCAGGGGGAATGAAATTATTTGCTTCTCATCATCCAGATTATGAAGACGGGGGGCAATTGCGTGACTTCGTTTATGTAAAAGATGTCGTTAATGTTTGTTTGTTTTTAAGGGAAAATCAGCCAAAAAGTGGCTTGTATAATTTAGGAACTGGAAAAGCGCGTCCGTTTATTGATTTGGCAAAGGCAACCTTCAAAGCAATGGGTGAAAAGGAAAATATATCGTTCATTCCAACGCCCGAAGATATTCGTGACAAATACCAGTACTTTACGGAAGCAGATATGACAAAATTAAAGGCGGCGGGGTATAGTAAACCTTTTTACACATTAGAAGAAGGGGTAGAGGATTATGTTCAAAACTATCTGATTGGTCATAATTATTATTAAATTGCTCTTATGGAAGATATTCACGACATACAACAACGAATTTTTGATGCCATAAAGCTTCAACTTCCGAAAGACGAAAAGATTGCGAGTGTTTTAATGAATACGTTATTTCTCAGTCAAGATGCTGTCTATCGTCGATTGAGAGGTGATGTTCCACTCACTATTTTTGAAACAAAAACCCTGTGCGAAGCATTTAACATTTCTTTTGATGAAATGGATTCGTATAAAAAAGGACGCGTAAGTTTTACGTATCAACCCTTGGATCGTATAGGGTTGAATTTTGAATCGTGGTTAACCGGCTTGCGAGATGGGCTGAAACAAATCCGGAATATGGAGAATACAAGGATGATCATGAGCATCAATGACACACCCATTTTTCAGCTTTTCAATTTGCCACATCTCACACGGTTTAAATTTTTCTTTTGGGCAAAAACCTATTTGAAGATTCCCGCCTACGAACATGAATTATTTAAGCGCGAAAAAATTGATAAACGCGTTTTATCAATCGGGATAGAAGCGCATAATATTTACAATGCTATTCCGACAACTGAAATTTATTCGGCTGAAACCTTGAGAGGAACCTTACGACAAATTCAATATTATTTTGAGGCACGCTTATTTGAAGAACCAGCTTATGCCCTGGAATTAATTGATAATTTGATTCATTTAATTCACCATTTAAAAGCACAAACCGAGATAGGAAGAAAATTTGCCTTTGGCAATGAAGCGCCATCTGCAGGTAATGAATTGGAGGTTTATTTTAATGAGACCTTTATTTCGGATAATACGTATTTAATTCAATCTGATTCGGGATCTGGTGTGTATTTGACCCATAATATCATGAATTATCTCTTTACAACGGATCCTTATTATATCCGTGAATCTGAATTTATTTTGGATAAGTTGGTGAATAATTCCAACCCCATTTCTAAAGTAAATGTGAAGGAGCGCAATCGTTTCTTTGCAGAACTCGAATCAAACGTGCGTGCTTTCAAGCGTAAGGTTGAGCTCGAATTGGAAACTATGTAGTTAAAAGGAGGGTGCTGAAATCGTTCTGTATTTCTTCACCTGAATCACTTTGTCTTTCGGATATTTCAACGTAAAAGCAATTTTTATGGACTTAGATTCACCGGGATTTAGCCCAACGATCCAACTCAATTGTCCTGTTAATTCATTAAACACGGCTCCCGATATCTCATCAATTGTAACCGAAATATCACTGTCTTGTGAGATTGGAATTTGATCGTATAGGTCAACTCTTACAGGCGTATCGCGATTGTTTTTCGCTATAATGGTATATGTATACGTGTCCCTACGATTGTTGCCCACCACTTTTTTATCGCTAAATTCTTGCACTAACTTTCGAGTCACAGGAATCTTGGTGTCTCTTCCAAAAGAAAGGCGAAGCGTGTCAGAGACATTACTTGTATTGATATAGGATTGTCCAACAAAGGCATCAGCGAAATAAACTTTTGTTGGGCCAGGCACTAAATCCAGACTTTCCCAGCCAACGATATTTGCCAAAAGATATGCATCATTAGCTAATTTTGGAACAGCTTTGTGCGTAAATGATGCACTGAGATTGTGTGAGGTAATATCAACTAAATACGGCTTTGAATCGCAAGGGATCGTGTATCGATCTTTAATTTCGAAAGTAGTGGACAATTCTGAAACCTGAATTGAGGTAAAATTAATCTGGGATTCAGCATTTGATGTTGCCGCGCTTTCTGTGCCTCCAAAAAAGCCAAGTCCATCCAGATTCTGGTTTATTTGAGGTGCCAAATTTGAATTTTGATACCATTTATTGTAACCTCTATTGTCTGGCACAACATATTGGTTTCCTCTGAAATCGTCATTTGTTGCATTCATCAATGCAGCATAATTCAGATACCATGGATTTAATTCGGGCGCAGATGCTGATAAATTAGGGTCTGCCGTGGACAATGCAATTTTAACATCATTCCAATTATTTCCCGTATTATTATAAACTTTGGCTTTGTATTTTAAAATTATTTTTTCGGTTACGTTCGTCGCCAGCAGGTCGTAATTTGCTTGCCAGCCGCAATTAGAGACCATGTATTTTAAGTCAATTTGGATGGTTTTGTCTGTCTCTGAATCAATAATTACAATAATTTGATTGCTTTTAATTGTTTCCTTGTAATTCAGTTCTGTTAATTGATTTTGATACCGATATTTCAAATTTGTCTTGAGGTTAATTTCAGTGTCATATCGTGTCATTGCTTTATTGATTTCCATCATATGCTTCCGAAAATAGGCGGCCATTGCACTTAATTCTTCTACACTTAAATTTTCGCCATCTCCTTTAATCGAACGATTTTGCTCGAGCAATTGTTTTTCAGCTTGATAGGCTGCACGTTCGTTTTGCAAATCTGTGATTTGTGCCGTTAAAAGTGTTATCGAGTCGCTGATAACTTGTGTGCGATCGGTTCCTTTTCGACCACCTAAATAATCAAGCTCTGTACTAACGGAAACTAAATTTATTGGGCTGTCTGCATTAAATTGTATACTCTTATTGTCTGCAACTGTGCTTATACCCGTAAAAATCAATTTATTTCGCCCTGCTGCTAGTTTTGTTGCTACAGTTCGGTGTACTTCGGCCCCAGTGATGTAGATTGTCACGTCGCCAATTTCACTCGTGATACGCTGTGTTTTTATGTCTTCAGCAAATGAATGATAGGCAAACAAAAGGACGAAAGCGGATAATACTATTTTCATAATCAAGGTTAAAAAAAGAAAGTTAAAAGTCTAAATTAAACCATTTAGGTCTATTCGGCGCAGAAAAGCGATTATTTAGTAACTTCTTAACACTAATTTAGATTTAGACCCAAACTTGTGAGCCTTCTGAACAATTTTTACAGATTTCAATTTGTTGACGGTCGCGTAAAACTTCTCTTCTAAATCCATCATATACAGCCGATTTCCATATCTCTGAGAACGTCGCCAGCTTTAAATTGCCCATTTGATGTTCGGCATCTTTGTCAAAGCAGCAGGGCACAATTTTTCCGTCCCACGTAAATACGCATGAACTCCACATCCGCCAACATTTGTTTTTCCATTTGTTTTTGAGTTCGTACTGACCGGCTTTATTTTTACGATAACGCGCATAACGGTCGTCCGTCGGAATTAAGTCATTACCCGCTTCGAAATCATAAATCTGAACCGTTTTCAGGCGAACTTCATCAACGCCTAATTGCTCGGCTAAGGCATAGAGCGCATCAATTTCATGCTCATTTTGTTTCGTAACTAAAAATTGAAAAACCAAGATAGGGTTAGCTCGTTTGAGACGTATTTTTGCGTCAATGATATTTTTTGTACCTTGTATTACCTTATCCAATTTCCCATTGATTCGATAATTCTCATAGGTTTCTTGCGTCATACCGTCTATAGAAACAATAATTTCGCTCAGGTCTGATTCAACAATTTCAGTCGCTGTTGTTTCTGATATAAAATGAGCATTTGTAGAAGTGACAACATAGATGTTTCGCGCTCTCGCCGCGCGCACGAGACTCAAAAATTGAGGATGAACAAAGGGTTCGCCTTGAAAGTAATAGTTGATGTGTTGCAATTGTTTTCCAACTTCTTGCAATATCTTCTCATTCAATTCGAGTTCCAGATTCCCCGTTGGTCGCGTGAAATTGCGCAATCCGCTGGGGCATTGCGGACACTTTAAATTGCAAGTGGTGGTCGGCTCTATCGAAATGGCCATTGGTTTACCCCAATGAAACGGTTTTTTAAGTAGTGCTGAAAGTTGAAAGGAAAGTTTAAGCAATACCAAATTCCAAACACGACTGATGTTCACTGTGCGCAATATGGCTTTTGTACGTGCTTTCACAGTTACAAAATTAGGAGAATTAATAGCGAATCGAAACCAGAAGTCTCTTATTTCTTAGATTTCAATGCTTCTTTATCGTAATGCTGAAATAAATTCATCCATATTAAGCGACTTAATCTAAACGATAATGGCATTAAAAAAACTAATCCTAAAAGGATAGCAAGCATATACACCTTATAGCTTGCACTCGGGAAAAGGACAACGATAGCCACCGCAATAGCAACAGAAAACGCAACAGTTAATCCGTAGCTCACGTACATGGCGCCGTAAAAATACCCTGGCTCTTTTTCAAATTTATAACCGCATGCGCTACAATGGTCATGGTTTTTCCCAAAAGATTGTATTTGATAAGGGTGCTTAGCAAGGTAAAAGTCTCCCTCTTGACATCTCGGACATTTATTGTTTAAAATACTGTAGAGCCGCTTTCCTTTTAATTTTGACAACATGGGTGTTTAATTTGCACAAAGGTAAGGAATTTAGATTTTTTAAACGTGATAAATATCACTTTTAGGGCTCATTTTCTATTAAGATGAATCCAAAAGAATTTATAAATTTACGTCGTGAAAAGTCAACTCTTTTTTATAGGCCGTCTATTCGTATTTTGGATCATTTTTTTCACGTTCCAACGTTCTTTGTTCTTTTTTCACTTTTTTCCCGACTTTTCAGGCGCTTATTCGGAATTAATTTCGCTGCCGTTTCAAGGGTTTAAATTAGATCTTTCTGCTTTTGGATATTTGACGAGTGTGCCCTTTTTACTCAGTGCTATGACGGTATTTAGCATCAACGAGCGTTTTACACATATAATTAATCGCATCATCCTCTTTTATTTTTGGCTCATTTTGATAGTGGTGTCGATTATTATGGCGAGTGAAATCGTGACTTATATCGAGTGGAAAACAAAATTATCCTCTAAGATTTTCATTCATTTTGGTACGCCTTCAGAAATTTTCAGAACCTCTTCAGGATCCTATACCTTGTGGTTCTTTTTCTATTTTATCCTTCAATTGATCGGTGGTTACCTGCTCTATATAAAGGTTCTAAAAAAGAATGTTATTCATTCAAGACAGGAGGTGCTTCTAAAGCGCGTAGCATGGGGTACTGTGCATTTGGTTGGACTTTCATTTGCATTTGTACTGATGATAAGAGGAGGATTGCAACAAATCCCCGTCACTGCAACGGACGCTTATTTTTCGGATAAGCAAATTGTCAATGATTTATCAGTCAATCCCGAATGGAATTTCATTCATACTTGTTACGTTTATTTCAGTGTAGATCTCTCATCCTATTATCATAATCTCGATACAGCAGAAGCACAACAGCTGATGGAAGCACTTTATGAGCAGAGCGAAGGTGTCCAAATGCAGGTTGTTGAGCAAGAAAGACCAAACATTATTTTAGTGACACTCGAAGGATGGTCGGGGCAAATGATAGCGCCGCTTGGTGGTGAAGATCAAATTACCCCCAATTTTAATGCACTTTGCGAGGAAGGTGTACTTTTTACCGAAATATATGCAACTGGCGGTACATCAGAGACGGGTCATTCGTCTATTATTAGTGGTTATCCAACAATTGCAGGTCTATCAATATCAACAGAATCGGCTAAATGCCGTCAATTGCCGGCTTTAAATCAAGTGTTTGAAGCGGAAGGATACAATTCGTTCTACACCTTTGGTGGATCGCTTTCCTATGGAAATATCGGAGGCTATTTGAAAGATGTTGGCTTTGATCGAATCGTTGATGAAAATGACCTCGATCTCCAACCTTCAGGCAAATTAGGAATTCATGACGAAGCTATGTTTCCTTATTTTTTGTCGGAAATAGAAAAGGCAAAACGTCCTTATTTTTATGGTCTATTTACGCAAAGTACCCATTCACCGTATGATATGGAAGCAGATCCTTTACCTGGCTATGAAGATGATCCCTATGTCACAAGTATGCATTATGCAGACAACCATTTAGGTCGTTTTGTGGAAGGCGTTCGCAATTTACCGGATTTTGAGAATACACTTGTTATTTTTGTTGCTGATCACGGCAGAGCGCATAGTTTGAACCAAAATACCTATGATGAAAAGTATTTTCATATCCCCCTTTTGTTTTGGGGAGGTGCAATCGATTCGACCTATAGGGGTGCTAAAATTAACGGGGTGGGTTCGCAGGCAGATGTTGCTAAAACACTGCTGAATCAACTCGCATTAAATTCGGAGGCTTTTCATTGGAGCAAAGATTTATTAAACTCAGGTACAAATAGATGGGCTGTTTGCACATCAACTTTGTCATATGGGTGGAAAGATGCTCATGGGTATACGGTGTATCAAATGATTGAAAATCGCCTCATTCAATCTGCCTATGATAACACAGTTGAAACCGATCTGGCATTGAAAAAATGTCGTGCCGTGCTTGAGTCAATGTATAGAGAGTATCTTGAACTCTAGCAATTAATTTATTGCAGATCAATTCCCTTTCGGTTGCAATATTTTAAACAATGGTCAATTTTTGTTCGACTTTAGCGTTATGATTCTTCATTTATATTATCTATATTTGTTAATTAACATAAATCTTAAAATTTTAAACATGAAAAAAATTGTACTTTTATTAAGTCTCTCTCTCTTGGCGACGATCGGAGGGGCACAAGTAATTTTCTACGTTCAGGCACCTTCGCCGAATGAGGGAAATTATGATTTTACATTTGCAGAAACAGGCACGTGGGGTGTTGGTGATTTAAATGATCCAGCAAATGCCGTTCTTGCTCCTATGTTGTTGGTAGAAGACGGATCAGGATTGGAAAATCCAAATGCATGTACTCCTGTTGTGAATGATTTAGCAGGTCATATTGCTGTTTTATACAGAGGAACATGTGAGTTCGGATTAAAGGCACTAAATGCGCAGAATGCTGGCGCTGTAGGTGTGATTATCATTAATAATTTAGGTGGTGCTCCAGTAGCAATGGGTGCTGGTGCTGATGGTGGTGCTGTAACAATTCCAGTAATAATGATCTCTGCTATTGACGGAGCACTTTTACGTGCTGAGGCTGAAGCAGGAACAACGGAAGTGTTTATTGGATCAAAAAATGGTTTGTATGCGAACGATTTAGGATTCACTGCTGGTGATCATTTTAGAGCGCAAAGTTTCTCTAATGTTCAATTGCTTTCGCAAGATGCTTCTGAATTTGAAATGGAAGTTGGTTCTTGGATTCGAAATTATGGTTCGAATGATCAAACAAATGTTGTTTTAAATGTAACAATCGGTGTTGAAGGTGGCGAATTATACAATGAATCTTCAGATCCTGTATCTCTAGCTTCAGGTGATTCTATCTTTATTCCCCTTCCAACTTTTTCGCAAGCTTCTTATGCAAATGGATATTATCATGTTGATTATACAGTAACTATGGCTGCTGCTGATGAGTCAGATTATGACAATACTGGTGAGGCTGATTTCGTAATGAGTCCTGATTATTTCTCAATGGCTGCGTTGGACGAAGCAACAGATATTCCAGTAAACAATACGAATCAGTTTAACGGTACAACGGATAACTTGTTTTCTTGTCTATTTTTCGAAGATCCAAATGCAAGTCGTATTGGTATCGAAGGTGTAAATTTCTCAGCTGGTACGTCTCAAAATCCTGATCCAACTTCATTAGATGGTCAATTAATTGAGGTGTACGTTTATGAGTGGTTGGATGAGTGGTTAGATTTAAACGATCCAGGATTTGCACTTGCTTCTTTGAATGATATAGCAAACGCTGAGTATGTATACACTGACAACCTTCAGTCAGAAAACATCTACATCCCTTTTGAAGCACCATTTTTATTAGAAGATGATGTTCGTTATTTAGTTTGTGCACAATTATATGGTGCAGAAATCTATCCTGGTTATGACACAAAAACAGATTATAACTGGAATGTTGAAACGTATGCAATGCCAACTTCTCCGCTTTTCTTAAGTGGTGCTTGGTACGCGCTTGGATTCGGAACAGATATGAATCCTTCAATGTCAATCAATACATTCCCTGCTGGTGAATTGTCATTGGTTGAATTGCCAATTCAAGAATTAACGGCATTCCCGAACCCTTCTAATCATATCGTTCATATTCCAATGAATGTAGTTGAAGGTAATATCACAATGACTATCGTTAATGTTAACGGTCAAGTTGTAGCCGTTCAAAACGTAACTATGAATGGTCCACGTTTAGACGTTGACGTAACTGCATTTGCTGCGGGTATGTACGTGATCAATTTAGATTTTGCTGACGGAACGAAAGGTTCTGTTAATGTAATGGTGACAAAATAGTCAAACCATAAATAATAAGTTTAGGCACCTGCTTCGTTTTTCGAAGCAGGTGTTTTTTTATTGACCTATTCAGAACTAAAGAATGAAAGTATAATTTCACGGTTGATATAGTTGAGCTGATTGTAGTAAGCCGAAATGAAATGGTGAGATTATGGGTCTATGATGAATAAACTTAAACCAGCTTTTTTTCAATGATTTAAGAAATAAAATGGATAAATTAAGAACAACCTAAAAGGCATATTAGGAGCTGCCAAGAAGAGGTTAACAGATACAACAATAAAAAATCAAATACCGTCCAAGATATCGTTCAAATGTTTTGACCTAATCCAAAGTGCGTTTATTGATTCAAGCGAGATTAGGCTAAAAATTTTCTTCGCACAATTCCGAATTAATAAAACCACCGGCAATCATTCCTGTTTTTATAGCAACTGATAGTGAACGCATGGCAGAATTATCGCCGCAAGCAAAGATCCCTTTTATGGAAGTTTGTTGGGCAGAATCTACTTTGATCAATCCTTGATCATCCATTTCGCATCCAATTTTTTCAGGAATATCACTGTGTTGTGTAATCGATAATCCGGCATACATGGCTGCTACTTTTATAGACGATCCATCTTCAAATAAAAGGGCCTCAATCGCTCCATTCTTTTCTATTATACGTGCCACACGCGCCTCTATTAGCCGAATGTTTCTCTCTTTAAACTTGTTTAATGTGCTTGCAGAAAACATTTTTTTTCCATTTGTAAGAATAGTAATGTCTTTGGTAAGGTTGTAGACCAATTTTGCGAAATTCAAAGCGATCTCTCCGTTTGCAAAAATAGCTGTTGGACGGTCTTTTAATTCGAAGCCATGACAGTAAGGACAATGTATAACCGTCTTTCCCCAACATTCAGCAAACCCGTCAATCGCTGGAAATTGATCACGTATACCTGTGGCTAAGACTATTTTTTTTGCTAAATATTTTTCACCTGATTCTAATACAACTTCAAATTTCTGAAGTGCTCGATTAATTTGGGTTGCTTTTCCTGTTTTGAACTCAATACTCGGATACATTAGTACTTGGGCTTTTCCAATTGCCGTAATTTCCGCAGGTGAACTGCCGTCGTGTGTTAATAAATTATGGGCTTTTGGACTCGCCGAATTACAAGGCTCGCCACTGTCAATTATAATTGTTTTACGTCGAGATCTGCCCAATGTTAAAGCGGCTGAGAGTCCGGCATAACTTCCGCCAATAATTAGTACTTCAAATGCATTATTTTCTTCCATCTTTTGAGGATTGGTCTTGTTAAGAAATTTGTTTACACCATCACAACTGCCCGTTACAACAAAGATAAGGTTTAAATCAATACGTTTTTTGACAAAACAACTGACTTTTGTTAGGTGATGAACGCCACGTTTTAGTAATGACTATTTTATAAAACAACAATTGCCGTTCCATTTTTTGAGGATATTTTTTGTATTCATTTAACTTCGTTTTTGGTCGTAAAATATAAATAATCAGCCCTAATTTTTTTACCGTAACTTTAAAGGTATAATTTTCCTATTATTGTATTGCAAATAAAAATGTTATGATCAATCTCCTAAAAAATATTCTTTCTGTCATAGGCTTGTCTATGTCATTTTATGCATCCTCTCAAGTCCCAACTATTAAATGGTGGTACGACACCAATGACTCATCATTCGGCCAATCTGCCGCAGAGGATATTGATGGAGACGGAAAGTTAGAGGTTGTGTTTGGATGTTATCGCAATGACAGTTCTGTTTATGCTCTAAATGGCGAAGATGGAAGTTTATTGTGGAAATACAATGCATCACCTATTGGTGGACACGGATGTAATGATGTCGCTCCTTTGATTTATGATGTGAATCAAGATGGCAATTTAGAAGTGATTGTACCAGGTTCTTGCAATCCAAAAACGTTTTGCTTTAACGGCGCAACTGGAGCTGTTCTTTGGGAAACTGAAACCCGTGGGAGCGATTCTCCACCAACAATTGCTGATATCGATAAGGATGGTGAATTTGAGATCCTTCATGGCGAATTCGGGGGGTATGTCATTTGTTTGAATGCAGAGAACGGAACCGAATCATGGGAAATCTTAGTGGATGATAATTCATGGGTTCAAACAGCACCAACCTTGGTGGATTTGGATGGCGACGGGCAATTGGATTTTGTGGTGGCGACATGGAATTTTGATTTTAAAGACAGTGTATACGCCTATAATGGAGCAGATCAATCCTTGATGTGGTCTTTTCCAATTCTCGATCACGTTTATCACGGAACGGCAGTTTCTGATTTCGATTCGGATGGAAAACCAGAATTATTAATTGGATCCTATAATGACACCTTGTATTGTTTAAATGGAGAAGATGGAACATTGGATTGGAAGTATGGAGGGGTCGGTTATGTCGGTTCCCCTGCTGCTATTGGGGATGTCGATAATGATGGCGTTTGCGACATTGTTGTGACCAATGGGTATAAAGTAACCGTTTTAGAAAATGATGGTAGTTTTAAATGGGATTATATCCTGCCGGGATATAGCAATGCATTTAGAGGTGTTGCTCTAGCGGATGTAAATAATGATGCAAATTTAGATATCGTTTTTTGCGCATTAAATGGAAATGTAATTGGGTTGGACGGGTACAGTGGAGACGAATTATGGGTGGTGGATTTGGCAGCGCATATGGGTGATGATAATTTTGATCTTAATCACGCGCCATTAATTGCAGATTTTGATGGGGACGGTACAATAGACGTATTTGTGGTTGGTGGATATACGAATTATCCCGAAATCGAATTTAATTATGGACGTGCTTATATGATTTCGATCGGCCCAGGAACAGGTCCCGATTGGTTGATGTTTCAACATGATGCTAGACGACAATCTTCTATGTGCCCCTTCGAATATACAAGTGCTTCAATTGATCAGGAAATTGCAACGCATGATGGATTTACAATGGTCTATCCAAATCCTGCAAACCAGCAAATTACCTTTGATTTTAAAGATGCGCTTTCAACCAATGCGACACTTACAATTTTTGGTGCAAATGGTCAATTAATTAGCAATACAAAAACGTTCAATAATAGCCAAACTACAATTAACGTTGAAAATTGGAACACTGGTTTCTATTTTTTTCAAATTCAGTTCGAAAACGGATTAACCGAAGAAGGTAAATTTATGGTGGAATAGTGAAAACGTCACCAACCAATTCGTTCGCATTTTCGTTGTTTTAATTGATTCTTAAAAATAATTATGAAAGCGATTATTCTTTGTCTTGCATGCTCCTTTTGCTGCGCGTCTTTTGGACAAAAATTCGCTCCAAATTTTTCGCAATGGCGAACAAATTTCAGTTGGTCAGGAACGGGAGGTCCAGGAATGCCTTTTACTTCGAATAACACTATTTTGTCAACAATTATTGGTGATACAATTGTTGGAGGAGATACTTTACAAATTATACATGAATTGAATGAGGAGCTTACGCCAAGTTATAGTTTTTATGAGTGTTATTATTACCTTAAATTGGATTCTAAAAGACTCTATGCAGGTTTGCATGTGGATAGTTTAGAAATTGTCTACGATTTTAATTTGAATATCGGAGATTCATTTGTTCAAAAGGTTAGTTATGGTGTCTCTTATGACGAGTTTGATACCTTGCTTGTCACGTCTGTCGACTCAGTTGAAATAGGAGGTGTCCTAAGGAAGCGAATAATTTTTAACGACTTCAGTGCTTATATACACGACTATGATTTATTCTTGAATCGAATTGGTATGATGTGGGTAGAGGGAATTGGCGATTTACATTATGGCTTTGCACTCAGACCGAGTACGCGGTATAATTTGCTAAGCACTTGGGAACTCAACTGTTTTACAGAATATTCATTTCCTATTTATGGCGATTGTGCGCCAGCATCACTCAATGAAGAAACTAATTTAGGGCTTCGTGTCTATCCAAATCCTGCAAACCAGCAAATTACCTTTGATTTTAAAGATGCGCTTTCAACCAATGCGACAATTACAATTTTTAGCGCAAATGGTCAATTAATTAGCAACACAAAAACGTTAAATACGAGCCAAACTACAATTAACCTTGAAAATTGGAACACTGGTTTCTATTTTTATCAAATTCAGTTCGAAAACGGATTAACCGAAGAAGGTAAATTTGTGGTGGAGTAGAGGAGATAAATTCTATTTCCTGAAATATACTTAAAGTCACATTGTTTCTATCGAAGGTATTAAACACCCTTTTTTCATCTAAAAGAACCATCTCTTTGTTACAAATATATTATAAAACACCCCCCCTTTGTTACATATTTTTAAAAAAAGAATCCCCTCTTTGTTACAAAATTTTACAAAAAGATCCCCCTCTTTATTACATAATTTGTATATTTGTTAAAAAAAATGACAATAGCGCGTAGGGCATATCACTATTTAACTGAATGGAAACTAAACCGGAAGCGCAAACCATTATTATTACGTGGTGCCCGTCAAGTGGGTAAAACTACATTGGTTAAAACCTTTGCAGCTGAGTTTAATACCTATATTGAGTTGAATCTTGAACGAGAAGCTGATAAAGCACTGTTTGAAATTGATGCAATTGATGATTTAATGAATGCCATTTATTTGCAAAAAAAAATAAGTCCTGATCCATCATCCACCTTACTATTCATAGATGAGATTCAAGAATCTCCTAAAGCTATTCAACAACTACGTTATTTACAGGAAGAAAAACCAGAACTATTTATTGTTGCGGCAGGTTCATTATTAGAATTTGCATTAGCTGAAGTTTCTAGCTTTCCCGTTGGGAGAGTCGATTATTTATACCTCTACCCCTTAAATTTTGAAGAATATTTGGGTGCCATAGCACATGAGCAAGCCATAAATGCGATTGAAACCCTCCCTGTACCAAATTATGCCCACGAAACACTACTCAACTTATTTCATAATTACGCGCTAATAGGTGGTATGCCTGAAATTGTCAGTAATTACATTGAAAATAAGGATGTTGTAAGCCTTTCAAAGGCCTATAAAAAGCTGTGGCAATCGTATAAAGATGATGTGGAGAAATACGGTAAAAACGATACCGATAAAAAAATCATTCGGCATGTAATAGAAACAGCTCCACAAGAAACAGACCGCATTAAGTTCGAAGGATTTGGAAACTCCAATTACCGATCACGTGAAGTAGGCGAAGCTATCCGCAGTTTAGATTTGGCGCGCGTAATTCAATTAGTTTATCCAAGCACAAGCTTATGCCCGCCCTTAATTACAGACTATAAAAAACGACCGCGCTTACAGTTTTTGGACACAGGAATGCTCAATAATGTGCTTTCTCTGCAAGCGGACATGATTGCATTAGATGATTTAAGTGATTTTTATCGCGGAAAAATAGTTCAACATCTAGTTTGTCAAGAATTGATATCAGTCCACCAAGAAATCGTATTTAAACCTCATTTTTGGGTGAGAGAGAATAAAGATAGTAATGCAGAGGTGGATTTGATTTATCACTTTGGTAAATATATTATTCCGATTGAAGTAAAATCAGGAAAACAAGGCACTTTAAAATCATTGCACCAATTCATTGACCGTTGTGATCACAATTACGCTATTCGTATGTTCGCCGGAAAATTTAGCGTAGAGGAACATAAAACTCCTGGAAACGAAAAATCCTATTTATTAATGAACCTACCTTATTATTTGGGTGCTAAACTACCCGAATATATTAAATGGTTTGTAGAAAATAAGCAACTGGGTTAGTATCAATAATTCTGCGCCAAACCTTCGCCGTTCATTGTTTAAATAATTTTAAAAAAATAGAAAACGCTGTCGCGATTGTCGCGCTAGTACCCTGGTATAAAACCCCTTTATTAATTCAATTTCTGAACCTATTAATCGAATCTAGAACAGAAATTTTTCGCTTCATAATAATAGCACCGTTAGTTAAGACACGCGCATGACGCTCGCGCTAAGAGGTTGAAGAAGGTAAATTTGTCGTGGAGTGATCGGTGTATTTTAAACACAGTGTCAAATGGGTTTAAAAGGGTTTGCCATGCGTTTGCTTGATAACCCGTTGAGCCAAAGCAGGAAGTAATTTGAAGAGGCGAATGGAGAGATTCGTCAGTGAAGGATGTTCTGAAAGTTTTTGGAATTGTCGACTTAATTTTACGCGCGTAGAAAATTGTTTTTTCCAAAAGATGGCATAGTTTTTTTGCAGTTCGGAATAAGAAATAGCCGAAGTAAAATAATCATCAATTGCATTTGCCAATACCGCTGCTGATCGCAATGCCATACTCATTCCGTTACCTGTAATAGGAGCAATACTGCCTGCGGAGTCGCCCAAAAAGAAGGTTTCATGACTGGTCGATTTTTTTATTTTAAAATTAATTCCACTAATGGTTACAGGTTCAGAACTTATAAATGTGGCTGTTGTAAAGATTTCTTTGAGATGACTGTTTTGTGACAGAATGGTTCGTTCTAATTCAGGTATTGAATTGTGTGCAGCCCGTAATTTTTTTGAATTTACAATATAACATAAACACGATTTATCTTCCTCAATTGTTGAAATTCCGCAATAACCGCCTGGAAAATTGTGGATTTCTATAAGGCTAGAATCTCGTTTTAATTTGACGTGATATTTAATACCAATATAATTCGTTTTCGGTGGTTGATATTCTTTTTTTGTGGTTTCAAAATTCGATTTTCTGCCAGACGAATTGCAAACTAAGGAGGACTTAACAACGCCCTTTGTTGTTTGGATTGTGACGATTGAATTATTTGTATCGTGTTCTACGCTAGATGCTTTAGTTTGGAGCATAAAAACTACGCCCAACTTACATGCTTCGTGATACAATTGTTCTTCCAATAAATAACGACTGATTCCGAAACCACCCAAAGGAAGTGTTGTCCGAAATTCTTTTTTGCTTGTAGAGGTTAACAGAAATTTCTTGATCACTGGCAAGTTAAAGTCAGCTAATTGTGGACACAATGAAAATAAGTAGTTTTGCGATTCTAGGGAAATATATTCACCACATACTTTTTGTCGTGGATAGCTGCCTTTTTCAATGACAATGACCTCGTGGCCTCTTTTTCTTAAATCAATGGCCAATGCAAGTCCCGCAAGTCCACCCCCTATAATGGCAATTTGATACGTCATGAATAAGCAATTAAAGTGTATCGAAAAGCCCATTTCCAATTAACCGAATAATTTTTAAACCCAGCTAGTTTGAGAAGATGAACTAATTCCTTTTTTTTGAAACCCCGCGTAACAGAAATTGGTGCATCATTTTTTACGAGATAGGATTTTGAAAAAAGCGCAGTGATATATTTTATTAAGTAATAAGCGAGCCGGTTGCGGTGTAAATCGTTCACCAAAAGGATGCAGTTGTTGTTTTTAGAAAAAGTAAAAAGTTCAATTATTTCCTGATCCGTTAAATGATGAAGAAATAAACAGCAATGAATGACATCTGTTTCTTCGAGTAATGCTAAAGGAGTATTTCTATAATCATCACAAATTAATTTTTTATTTGTCAAGGTAGACAGGTTTTCAGACGCATAAGCAAAGCAATCCGGCTTTAAATCAACACCATAAAAAAAAAGTGAAGGTTTTCGCCGATTAAAATGGTTTGAAAGTTGTTTAATTGAATCGCCACCACCAAAGCCAAGATCGAGAATAGTACGGATGTTCTCGTTATGTTTTAAAATTTCAGAAAGCCCATTAATCGAAACATTATAACCGCCTAAATAACGGTTAATGGTATTTAATTCAGCGAGGTTTCGATAGAGATCTTTTGTTGGGATATCTTCCGCGTCCAGCAGCTCTTTTTGATTACTTCTATTTTTGAATCGCATAATCGCCTAATTTCTTCGTTACATCACTTTTAGTAGAGGTATTAACCACGGATAGATTCATCATTTCAATGGTTAATCCTGGTCCAAATGCACAGGTGATTATGTTTTTGTTTTTGTTTTCATTTTCAGGGGCCTCCTTTATTTTATCAAAGATGCGTTGCAAAACAAAAAGTATTGTTGGTGAGGACATATTGCCATAGTTTTCCAAAATAGCCAATGAATCTTGCACGTCATGATCAGATAAATCCAAACTTTGTTTTACCGCATCAACAATACGCACTCCGCCAGGGTGAATGGCCCAGTAATCAGCGGTTGAAGAGGCTTCCTTTATAAACCCATTGATTGCATCAGAAACATTTTCACGAATGGCGTCCACCAGGAATTTACTTAAGTGCATTTTGAAGGCTGTTGAAGAAATATTCCAAGTCATTAAATCAAGTGTATTTGGAATGAATGCGGATGAAATTGCACTGATATCTAAAACTGTTTTGTCTCTAGCCTTTTTATTTTCATTTCCAACAACCATAGTCGCAGCTGCTCCATCCGCAAAAAGTAAATTCGAAAGAATATCATCATCTGTTATTGAAGGGGTGAAATGGAGTGAGCAAAGTTCTGTACAGATAATTAAAATACAAGCAGATGGCACAGCACTCGCAATATAGTGCGCATGTTTAATCGCTTTCACCGCGGCGTAACACCCCAGAAAATTCACACCCAATTTTTCTGTATGATTTAAATCGTAATGTTTCGCAACTGAAAATTCAAAACCAGGCGCAAAAACACCTGTGCAACTGACGGTGATGAGGTGCGTTATTTCAGCTGGTTTGCAATTGGTTTGGTGCAATAATTTATCTATAGCGCTGATGGCGAGCGGCATTATTTTTTCTTTATATATTGCTGTTCTCCGTTCCACCGATTGCTCGTAATTCTCAGTTGTAAATAATTCGTTGGACCTTCCATTAAAATCCGGAACGCAGCTGTACCTGTTTTTAATTTTGGTTTTATCGCTGATTATCTTCAACTTTCTTCTGACGGAATCTAATCCAGACGCTTCCACAGCATGAGCATAAAAATTCGTCAATTCAGCGTTTGAAACTGAATGAGGCGGAACTGCAGTGGCAATATCAAGTATATAGGACATAAGAAATTAAAGTTGAATTAATAAAACGGTAAAGAATATATTTAATGAAAGGGAAGAGAGCACAAGCATTATCATGGTGTTTTTGAAATTCACCAATGAATCTTTTTTAAAAGATAAATAGGCCCAACGGAGAAAAAATACGGTTGATGGCAACATGATAAAATTAAACAGCCAAAAATTAGCCACTTGCTGAATGCCATTAAATGCTAAGAAAATAAAAAGGGTCGCCAAAAAAAACATAGTCCCTGAAAAAAGAAATGTTCCCTTTTTACCAAGTACCATACTTAATGTTTTGACACCGTCTGCTGCATCTGCCTCGTGCTGGTAAATTTGAGTCAGTGGATAAACGGTGGCAATGAAAAACGAACAAGCAATGGCAGAAAAAATAAGCGTGAGATGAGAAAAGGGGTGAAACGAAGTGAGTGCGACAATGTTTGCAAAAAAAATCCAAGCGCCTTGAAAAATGAATACGACTAAGAATCCGCCAATTGGATATTGTTTAATTCTAATTTTTCTGTAGCTGTACAACCGTGAAAAAAGGATGTAAAGCACTACAAATACTGCAAATGGAATCGTAATGAAAAATGATAATGCGATAGCAGTCAAATCCATACTATTGGCAACGTACAATAATGATTTGGTTGGTTTAGGCGGCGCTGCTAATCCTCCAATTGGTCCTTCATCTTGATCATTGTAACTATTAAAACCATTGCTTGCAGGAAATACGAAGAGGTGCCAAATGATGATAACCAGCACTAAACGCGCGTTCCATTCAGGGTAGATATAATAAAACGAAAATAATGATACCGGTAACAGAAAAAATGAAAAGGGAAATCGTAGAAGTTTGATCGTATTGATTAGATTATTCATTTGTTTAAATTTACTTAAATAATTTCATTCTTGCTTTACGACGATCAAACTTTCACACCTTCTTCAACAGGTTTAAATTGATTAGATGTTTTTCCAAATAAATGGATCTTATCTAGGTTCACGTTTACCTTCATGTAACAAGATACTGCCGTAAAAGTTTTTTCTGATCTTCAATTCAGTTTTTGATGCTTCCTGTCTTTTTTGAGATTAAGAAGTTTACGACAAACTATTTTTTCAATTTTTTTTCAAGGCGCATGGCTTCCGACCTCGTAGGTTTTTCAATAATGCAAGCTAATTCCCATGGAAGGCATGGCTTTGTAGATTTAACGTTTCCATTATTGTGATAAATCAATCTTTCATAGGGATCAGTTGAATATCCTTTATAAAAAATATTGTCTGAATTTTTTATGATATAAACGTAATGCATTTGGGGTCAATTTACAGGTTATACAAAAGCAAAAATCCGAAGACATTTGATACGTCTTCGGATTTTCTGTTTCCTTCAGCCATAAAGGACTTGAGCTTGCTCTTACGAGCTAGCGGTCTGGACGGAGCCAGAGCCCAGTTTATAAATGCTTGGCATCAAAGACTTGTGGGACTACTTAGAACTGGGGCGAAGCAATACTGAACAAAAGAAATGGGATTTATTCTTAAAAAGGCATGAGTCAATATGATCAAAATTTAACAAAAATGTATAATTTAAGGGCCTAATCACATAACCCTGAATGGCAGAAAAAGTAATACGCAATAATCAGAGCTTAGTGCCATTTTTTGGTGAGAGGTTAAGCTTTATAAGAGGACTAGATCCTCTTGGTTTACAGAATACATCTGACTCTACATTCTCAATGCTGCTGCCTGGGTTGAATAATGTTACTGGAAGAATTCGATATTACAGTTTTTATTGTTGGCTCTTAGATGAATACAGTAAACGTAATGGAAGCACAAATCCAGAAGAACAAAAAGTTTTCATCAGAAGAGCTGAATATATAATAGCCCTTTCATCTCAGTATTATGAAGGAGACGCTTCCGGAATCCCTGGGAGCAACTATGCTTCCAAAGAAATCAACATTCATAATATCACAAATCACAACCTTCAAGAAGGCACATTTAAACCTGACGGAAGTACAGCAGAAACATATTGGAATTATTCATTCGGTGCGTTTGGTCAGTATTATTTAGGTTCGCTTCGTGATATAGGAGTGGTAAATAATAGAGAACAAGTTGGAAATATCTACGTTAGAACAAATTCAATTAGCGAGAATGTAATTTCTGGTGAGAGTCTTGCAAACGCTTTCGATGAAAACGTAACGCCACCTATTAAAAAGTTGTTTTTTGATTGCATAGAAGCTGGTTTTGTTAATGACATTCAACTTAAGTCAATATTGACAGAACTCAATCTAACGCATATTCCTTCTAACACTTCTGAGCATGATCTACTGGTTAAGCTTCTACTCCAAAAAGATTACCCCTTAAGGATTGAGGAAGAACCTAGTACATTTCGAAATCAAACTTTAGGACATCTTCTAAAATTCTTGAGTACAGATGTTGAAAATTTTTATGATAGAATATTTGTCTACCATGCGTACAATGAAAAGGGGCTAATCGATGGGGAAAAGAATTATAGCCTTACTGGTTGGTACTATTATCAATTCAATGAATTCTGGCACTTCTCCAATACATCTATCTTCAATGGTACATTATCACACCTTGAAAGCATTGCAGGTCCTAACTGGCTACTTCTTTCAACTCTTTTAACTGAAGTTACAGATGAAATCATTAAGGAATTCATCGAACAAGGTTTGTTAGAAGATGGAAATAGTAGTTTAAACAATCTACTCGAAACCCTAGATCCAAACGAATACAAATTTCTTAACAGCGCATCCGAAGCAAATGGGATTAAGAAAGCAAGTAGTGCCTTTCTATTAATGTTCTCCCAATACCTAAATAATAGGGATGAATTGATTTCATTGAAAGAGTATTCAGAGAATAATGATTTAGGGAAAGACGGTGAGGGATCCACGTATTTCCTAACTCAATTTGCAAATAAACTATCTCAGGGCGCACATCAATTTATTTTTGAATATCTGTATAAAAACATTATTTATAGGCATCAATATGTTGCATTTCGAAAAATTCGAGGTGGATCTCAATCCACTCAAAAATTCATCATTGAGGATCAGCACATAAGATACCTAGGGAATTTTGAAGCTGGATATACTGGACCTAGATTAGGTAGGTTAATTGGGTTCATTTCGGATTTGGGGATAATTGACTCAGATAATAGACTGACAAAACAAGGGGTTTCTTTAATCGAATCAAATTACGCAACACATGATTGATAGAAGAAGCGTACTTGAACTAATTGGGAAGCATAGAGGTAAATATCACTCATGCTTATTAACATGCTATTCTTTCGATTTTTCATTCTTTGAAGAAAGAGTTCTGCCTACACTTAGAACAGCGAATATAAAAAATGTAAACGTTCTTGCTGATGGGCATTTCCTTGAGTTAGCACAAGAGATCACTACTGGAAAGGAATTTAGACATAATAAAACCTATAATTTTCAACCCATATATGCTAAAGGAGTATTTCATCCTAAAATAATGCTGTTAACAGGGCTTAAGCACGGTCTCTTAATCATTGGTTCTGGTAATATGACTTCATCAGGTCTAAGCACAAATGACGAAATATGGGGAGCCTTTCATTTAGATAATATTACGAATGAGAATGGACCTCTATTTTCCGAAGTATGGAAATACTTGCAAAAGTTTACAGCTGAATCCCATGGTTTTATTTCACAAAAAATGGATTGGATCTCGAAGTATTCACCATGGTTAAATGAACTCCCGAATGCTAACGGACCTATTACTTTAGAAAGCATCAACCAGACAATTCAATTCGTTGGTAATTCGAAAGATAAAACATCATACCAATATATTGTCGATTCGATTCCTAACGCAGAAGTTAAAACACTTACCGTTATTTCCCCTTATTTTGACAATGGAGGTGTGGTTCTTGAAGAGTTTTATAATCTATTTAAGCCCAAAGTATTTAACTGCATTGTGGATTTGAATTCAGGATTATTACCTCATGGGTTAGCTAAGTCTATTGCTGACAACATCAAGTTTTACAATTGGAGTGATTGCAAAAAGGATTACGAAGAAACATTCAATAGGCTGCATGCGAAAATCTTTCATTTCGAATTAGAAGATGGTACAGAATTTCTTTTTTTAGGAAGTGCGAATGCTACTAAAGAAGCGATGGGAACTTCTAAGTTTGGAGCGGTAAATGATGAGGCTGGCGTCATTTTAAAAAGGACGGTTACAGGGAATTGGTTGAAAGAATTAGGCATTCTAATTCCGACCGAGTCTATTGAAATACCCGAGGGACATAGAAATAAAGGATTGGGTGACAATGCTGTTCCGAGAAAAAAATATGAGCATAGAATCCTATACTCAGAATTAAGAGGAAATGAAATATCCATATTCATTCATAACGAACCGTCAGAGAATTTGACATTATCAATCCTATCTCGAGATGATAATCAACATGACGTTACTCTAGGTAAGCTTGAAAAAAATTGTATTGTATTCAAATCAGAAGACCCTGACAGTGTTTTTAAAGTATTCTTAAGTAAGAATGACGAAAGAATATCTAACTATTCAATCGTACATAGATTTGAATCATTAATACGATGCAATCCAGATCCGAATCAAGAAAAACTTGACGCGCTATTGGAAGAGGAATATCCAGATGGTGAAGGAGTTACTTCCTTACTTCAATATGTAGATTACAATTGGGCAGATGAAGATGAATCGAACATTAAAGTTGGTTCAAATAACAGTAGTTATGGTCAAAGAGCTATAGAAATTGACAGTTCAAGAAGAGAGTATGAAAAATTAAACTCGAAGGAATTCAACACCATAAGTGTAGAGCTTTTAGCAAAACAAAGTGGTGAATTAACTAACAGTAATTTAAAAATAGCTGAATTCCTCAACCTCCTTAATGTTGGAAGTTCCAATAAGAATGAAGATTTTATTGAAAGTGAAGAGCAAAAACTTTTAGAAGATGATGATCAAAAGGGAGATGGTGAAGATGTACAGACATCAATCACTAAAAAGAATATAGCTAACAGGGAAAAGAAAGCTATATCATCTTATTTCAGGAAGCTGGATGATTCTTATTCAAGCTTGCTATCTCCTTTTTACGATGCCAAAGCTCTAAGTGTTTCACCTGATGAGAAAATCACGATTAGATCACTTTCAAACATATTGATTTCATTGCAACTTATTCAGATTTATCATGGTAAGAAATACACCTTAATAGATGACAATAATGAAGAGCCAAATCTAAAGGAAGAGTCCTACCTCTTGGATGGAAATATTTTTTCAGGGAGTGATTCTGTTAAGGGTTATTTCGCAAATGTTTACGGTAAATTTCTGCTATTGTCATGCGCTGGTATGAAGTCGTATGATTATGAAATTCTAAATCAAAAACTTGACTATAATAGATTTCAAGTTACTCTTAAATCTATTTTCACTTTACTAAACATGAATTGGCGTGAAAACGAGAAAAACTATTTGAAAACACTATTGCTTAATACTTTGTATTTCGTTAATCCAAAACCAATTGATAAGGCACTGAGTGATGAATTAAAAGAAAAATTAAATACTTACAAGCTTAACTCTAAGTATGTCTCTATCGATTTTGATAAAAACATGCAAGATTTCATGGATAGTTTTTTAAACAACATGGTGCTTTGGTATTCCAAATTTAACAACATGTCAGAAAGAAAACTTCACCTCATTCAAGACACAAATGAAGTGAAGTATGGTGACATAATCTTCAACAGTAAAATAGGATTTGTAGAAGTATCCAGAATTCATAAGTCAGACCAGCCACAATTGGATCTTTCAAGGGAGGGCTTTCCTATGTTAGAAGGTGGTTTCTTGGTTGATAAAATCACTTTTGGAAGTAAATGTGTGAGTTATCCATTCTAGAGTTAAGTTAGCCTTGAATTCAAGCTATTAACAACATCAATAGCCCTGTTTTTAGTAATCTTAGCATAAACCTCTGTAGTTCTAACTGAAGAATGGCCCATGAAGAAGCATGCTGCTTTCAAGTCAATACCTGAGTCTAATAGTAACCACCCCACCAACTACACCTGAAATTTCTCAATAAAATTTTGAGGGAAAAGTTCATGCAATTTATTGACCTTATGATCAGCAATATTTGAAAGTACGTGAGTCAACCAGTCTTGAGGGTTGAC
>Ga0222668_1000285_pt1 | contig 35569 bp, 58 predicted proteins | sample AntAcemetagen728_FD_179823 | JGI IMG/M metagenome (GOLD analysis project Ga0222668, IMG submission 179823) | Saline water microbial communities from Ace Lake, Antarctica - #728 | ecosystem: Environmental > Aquatic > Non-marine Saline and Alkaline > Saline | place: Antarctica: Ace Lake...
CCTCTTCTTTTTGTGTGAGCTGATTTCCCTGAGAGTTGGTGGGCCGTGAGTCGTGTTGATGATCTGCGAGATGACTACGACCTTTTGGGCTCAGCGATGCAGGCGGCCGAAGGTTCGTGGCTGGCGTCACTCGCCCGCGAGCGCCGTGTGATTGGCGAGTTACTAGAAGCCCTCGAGACTCCCGAAGAGGTGACCGTTGTCGACGAATTGGACGCTCAACGTCGAGCCCGCACCGGCGATTCTGGTTCTTCCTCCCGACGCCGCAAGTCTGGATGAAGCTCACGCAGCTATTGAGCTGTGGGAGCACTATTCACGCAAGACGCTCGACCCGACACAGCGGCTAGCTGTTGAGGTGATGATGGCCGAAACGGCCGATCATCGCTGGGCTGCTCAGACGACCGGTCGCGAGATGGCCCGCCAGAATGGCAAGGGCGACGAGATCGAGGTCGTTGAGTTCTGGGGCATCGTTCAGCGCGCCGAAGCAATCCTTCACACGATCCACGACGCTGTCCTGCTGGCGACCGAGACACAGGCCCGCATGTTGATGGTTCTCGATCACAAGGATCTCCGCTCGAAGATCAAACGTAAATGGACCGGCACCGGTCAGCAGATGATCGAGATGCGTAACGGTGGTCAGATTTGGTATCGCACCAGAACGGGGGGCGGTGGCCGAGGCACTGACGATATCGATCGCGTGGTTGTTGATGAAGCTCAGCACGCTACCGCCGAGCAACTGGCAGCAATGACGCCGACGCTATTTGCCAACGCCAACCCTCAACTCAACATGATCGGCACCGCCGCTCTCCCGAAGATATCGAAGCCGTGGTGGGCTGTTCGTAAGCGTGCGCTACTGGCTGACCCTGGCCCGTTCGGTTACGTCGGCCACACCGCTGAGACGCTAAGCCTCAGTCCGAACGGTGATGTCGTTTCGGTTGTGCCTTTAGATTTCACCGACGAGTCGGTATGGATTGCGACCAACCCAGCCGTCACCCACCGACCTGCAGGCAAGATCGAGTTTCTTCGTGAGCAGTATTACCTGCTCGGCCCGATTGGTTTCGGCCAAGAGCATCTCTGTATCTGGGCTGTTGAGCCTGGCACTGATGGCGAGGCTGGCCCGATCGATCTCGACATGTTCGCATCACTCGGCCGCGTCAACGTTGAGTATGACCATTCGACGGTGTCGCTTGCGTGCGTCGTTGCCTATGACCGTTCGTGGACTTCGATCGTGGCGGTCGGTTTGGCGCCTGATGGTTTTGAGCAGGCGAAGCTAGTCGCCACTCGGCCAGGTACTCAATGGGCCGCTGAGCGTGTCCGTGAGTTGTGCCAGGAACTCGGCGGTAAGCCGGTCGCAATGGTCAAAGACGAACCGCTTATCGACGACATGATTGCTCTCGGCGTGACGGTTGTCCCAGTGTCCGGTGCTGATCAAGCCAAGTCTTCACAGAAGCTCATTGACGCATGCTCCGGCGAAGCACCAACACTCCGCCACCGTGGGGAACCGGCGCTAACGAAGGCGCTCGAGCTGGCCGCCACGAAGCCTTACGGCGACGGCAACACTGACTTTAGTAGCCGGGCATCGAACGGTGACATCTCGCCACTTAAAGCACTGACGCTCGCCTACGGCCGGCTAGGTGCTGAACAAGCTTTAGGCGATCCGCTCGCCGCCATTCTTGCCTGATTAGGAGGCCAACATGCCGAGTCTTTCGACGTTCGTGCAACTTGCTGGCGGCTGTGTCTTTGTGGGCGGCTGCTTCGTTCTGACGGTATGGCTTGGCCTTATCGTGGGCGGCGCGCTGCTCATGCTTACCGCTGAGGCAATGGAGCGCACATCGTGACGTTGGGCTCTTCGTTTCAGAAGCGGTCGATCTCGCATCAGGATGTGTTTGGTTCTGGCGGCAATTGGTCTGACGTTTCGGGCGGTTCCGCCACAGTCTCGAAGCAGCTTGCTATTACTTCGACGCTAGCGTGTGTCGACATCAAGGCGGCGTCGATCATGTCGATGCCGCTTCACGAGTACACGCCGTTAGGTGATGGCCGGACGAAGGTCACGAAGTCGGCAATCCTCGATTCGCCGTCGGAAGTGTTCAGTCCTGAAGAATGGCTTTACGCCTGCTCGGCGTCGCTGTCGTTGTGGGACGAGGCCATCGGCTTTATCACCGCATCTGCTCGCGGTGGCTGGGCGACGAAGCTCGAATGGTTGAACCCTGACGACGTATCGAAAGAGAAGTTTCAAGGCCGAGTCAAGTACGGCTACGCCGGCAAGTTGCACGAGAAGTGGCCGCTCGGCCCGATCGTACATATCCGTCGTCGTCCGCTGCCTGGTTCTCTCGGTGGTGGTGCGTCGATCGGCAAGGCGCTCGATCAGTTGGTCACGTTGGGCACGGAGGGCGCTAAGGCGCAGGTTGCTTCATATCTGGCTGGTGGCCTACCGCTCGCCCACCTTGAGTGGGAGGGGCAGCTCGACAGTGAGCAGGCCAAAGCGACAGCGGACCGTTACGAAACGTCTCGTCGTACAAATCCAGGCCGACCATTCACGACCGGCAAGGGTTGGAAGCTGACACCCATTTCCCGTGGTGACGCCACTTCTGACATGGTTGCGATGCGTGAGCGGATCGCTACAGAGATCGCGGTGGCGCACGGTGTGCCGCCCGAGCTTGTTGGTGGTTCTACCGGCAGTTCAATGACGTACAGCACGCTTGAGGGCGTGACACGTTCGCTTGAGGTGCGGGCGTTGTATCCGGTTTATGTCGCGATGGAGCGGACGTTCTCACGGAACCTGCTGCCAGGCGATCGTTTCTGCAAGTTCAACGCCAACGCAACTGTCCGTACATCACTAGCTGACCGTTACAAGGCGCACGACACAGCTATCCGCGCCGGTATGGCGTCGCCTGATGAACGTCGAGCGCTTGAGGACGAGGCACCAATCCCGAATGGCGCAGGCGACGTGTACTTGTGGCCGCCATACGCAACGACACCGACCCCTTCGGAGGTTCAGCAATGATCGACACACTCACGACCCGCCGCGGGATCATCGAGTCCGGCACGCCAGCGAAGGGTTACGCCTATCGCGCTGAGGGCGTCAAAGTCCAGATGAGGGCCGCAGGTGACGGTGAGTCCACTATCACGGCGTACGCGGCCGTGTGGAACCGTTACAGCCAGAACCTCGGCGGCTTCGTTGAGCAGCTCGACCCCGACGCTTTCACCGAGTCACTGCGCGACGACGACCAGATCGCAAGCTACAACCACGATTACGCCGCACTGCTCGGTCGTCGTTCGGCTGGCACGCTGATTGTTGAGGCCGACGAGTTCGGGCTCCGCTACGACATCCCGTTCGACGGCGCAGACCCTGACCATGTTCGGGTGAAGCGCAAGATTGAGCGCGGCGATCTTCGCGGCTCTTCGTTCACGATGCGGACATCGCCTGACGGTGAGGATCTGACATACACCGACGAGGGCACTCTTCTCGTCACGGTGAAACGGGCCAGCATTATTGAGGTGGCTCCCGTTGTCTGGCCGGCGTATCTGTCAACCGAGGGCGAGGGTGCTGCTGTTGCTCTCCGGTCGTTGATGGATCGGCACCCTGATGCCGCCGCCGAAGTTCTTGAGCGCATGACCGACCCGGTTGTTCGTGCTGCTCTTCTCGCCACTGCTGCCGACGTACCAATCGTCGAACGCGGTGTGTCGCTTGGCTGGGCGCGTTTGCGTCTCGCTGAGCTGAATGCCTGATTGACGGGACCAAACCCGCGGGCGCAACCCACACCACTTCTAGTTGTCTGAAAGGACACACGATGAGCGATCTGCTCAAGAATCTCAAGGGTAAGCGCGACGGCCTCGTTGCCGAAATGCGGACCCATCTCGAAGATGCCGAGAAGCGCGACGACGGCCCCGGCGCCGAAGATGACGCCAAGCTCCGCGCGTACGACACCGATATCGCTTCACTCGATCAGCGCATGTCTGACATCGCCGCCACGCTCAAGCGTGCCGATGAAGTCGATCCTGACGTGCAGCGTGCTCTGGATGCCATGACGGCACCGGATACCCGCTCGGATGCTCCGACCGACGCAGTCCTGCTTCGCGACTTCTTGGACGGCAAAACCCGTTCCGTGTCGTTCAAGGGTGGCGCTGTTCAGCGTGACCTGTCGAAGGCCACGGCTGGCGCTGGCGGTGCCACTGTCCCGACGTCGTTCTACGACCAGCTCCAGGCCCACCTGATCGAAGTATCGGGCGTGCTCCAGGCTGGCCCGACGCTTCTTCGTACCAGCTCAGGCGAAGAGATCCAGGTGCCGGCAACGACCGGTCACAGCTCGGCGGCTCTCACCGCTGAGAAGGCTGCAATCTCCGAGTCTGATCCGGCGTTCGCTTCGCGTTCGCTGCCGGTCTACAAGTACGCCACGCTGATTCAGGTGTCGACCGAACTGCTCACCGACACCGGTATCGACCTGACTGGCTACCTTGCCATGCAGGCCGGTCGCGCTGTCGGTAATGCGTGGGGTGCACACCTCACCGCCGGTACGGGTACGGCTCAGCCGCAAGGTGTCGCTACTGCGGCATCCGCTGGCGTGACCGGATCAGCGACGGTGTTCGTCCCGACGAGCGACAACCTGATCGACCTGTACCACAGCGTCATTTCGCCGTATCGCAATTCGGCGTCGTGTGGCTGGCTGCTGGCTGACAGCAACGTTGCTGCCATCCGCAAGATCAAGGACGGCGACAATCAGTACATCTGGCAGCCCGGCCTTGTTGCTGGCGCACCGGACGTTCTGCTCGGCAAGCCGGTCTACGTCGATGTCAGCATGGCGGCTGCTGCCGCCGATGCAAAGACGGTCCTGTTCGGTGACTTCTCGACTTACTTCGCCCGTCAGGTGAACGAGGTTCGTTTCGAGTCGTCGACTGACTTCGCGTTCAACACCGACATGACGACGTTCCGTTGCGTCGTGCGCGGTGGCGGCGTGCAGGCTGACACGACGGGCGCCATCAAGGCGTACGTCGCAGGCGCAGCTTCCTGACCTGATTGAACGGGGCGCGGCCATCTTCGGTCGCGCCCCGTTCGTAAGGCCCGTCACACCGAACATCAAGGAGGCGTAATGCCGAAAGTAACAATGACCCGCCAGATCAGCGGCACCCGCAACGGGCAGTCGTGGCCGAATCCTGGCGACTCGATCGACCTGCCCGCCGCCGAAGCCGAAGGCCTCGTGTCTCTCGGCATGGCGACACGCAACGACGAGGCACCGACGCCCCGTCCAGAGACACGCACGGCCGAGCCGACCCGCTCCGCTGTGCACCCGCCACGCAAGCCCACAAAGCCCGCTACGGCCCGCAAGTAACGGAAGGGGAGCGTCATGGCGTATTGCACTGCAAACGAAGTAATCGAACGGATGGGCGAAGCAACAGTCGGCGCGGCGCTCCTCGGCCGTGTTACTGACTCGATCGAAGCGGCAACCGTCGCTATCGACAACGACACCGGCCGGACGTTCTTACCCGTAACAGCAACCAAGATATTCGGTGTTGGTGGCTACAGCCTCGAGGTGCCCGACCTCATCAGTGTCACGACGTTGAAACTTGACGACGACGACGACGGCACGTTCGAGACAACGATTACAGCCAGCGAATATGAACTCGACGCCTACCACCAGATTGCAGACGGTTGGCCGTACGACACGCTCCGAATGCTCGACCGCGAGTTTCCGCACGGTGGCCGTCGTCGCCGTCGCATTGAGATCGTCGGTTCTTGGGGTTTCGCTGCCGTGCCTTCACCGATCAATCAGGCATGTTCGCTGCTTGCTGCACAGTTGGCGCAGCGTGCAACGTCGGCACTGTTCGGCGTCCAGTCGTTCGGTGATCTTGGGGCGCAAGGCATCCGCACCACCGACCCGCAATACATGAAGCTGATCGGCACATACTCGAAGCCGGCGTTTGCATGACGACGCCGGCTGAACATATCGCCAACGCGATCGCTGCAGCGTGCGACGTCGAGCATGCGCTCCCGTATCGCCCGCCGAGCTTCGCGGCGAAGTCGGCTTTCGTTGCACCCGCTGAGTCGTATATGACGCTCAGTGAAACCTTCGGTGAGATCTCAATCGGCCTTGACGTCTGGATACTCGCGAGCACCGTCGACATGTTGACGTCTCAGGCCTGGATTGAGGCTCAAGCGCTGATTCTAATTAGGGCCGCACCGATTGACATTGGCGGCGACGAGGTCACTGTCAGCGGCGTTAGTGATGTCGGTTTGTCCTCCTTCCCAGACGGCACGACCTATCTCGTTTGCCGCATTTCTTACACCAGATATTCGATCGTATGAAAGGCACACCAATGAGCAAGTCACCCGTTTATGAGGCGCAGGCCGATCTTCAGTGGTGCGGCCAATCGTTTTCCGCAGGCGACGAGGTGACCGGCGACGCGCTGGCTGCCCTGTTGCCGTACGGCGACCGTTTCGCCGCTCTCCGTAAGCCCGCACCAGTCGCAACACCAACCCCGAAGGCCTCAGGCCCGACCACAGAGAAGGAGGCCTGACATGGCCGGATACAGGATTATTACCCCGAAAATCTCAATCAACGGAACCGACGTCAAAGCGATGTCGAAGACTGTCAGCGTCACGCCTGGCGACGACCTGAACTTCGTTGAGAAGGAATGGACCTGCTCGATTGACGTGGAGCTCGCTTACGGTTCCGGTCTGTCGCACACCGTCATTTCGGCTTTGCGTGACACGGTGGTTGAGATCATCATCGCCCCGACGAATGCTGTCGTTGGAGCCGGTAACCCGTTCTGCACGTTCAACGCTCGCATTCCGGCGATCCCGTTTATGATGGGCGCCGAAACCGGTCAGCGTCAGACGTTCACCCTGGATCTCGTTTCCGAGGGTGAACCCGTCTTCACGGTGTCGTGACCAAGCCATCGATCGAGGTGGAGGGCGCGCGCCAGTTGAAGCGTGCTCTCCGCCAGATCGAAGGCGGCTCGAGCGACCTGAAAGAGATTCACGCGAAGGCCGCGAAGATCGTCGAGGACGAGGCAATAGCTCGCGTACCGCGGCGCTCGGGCCACCTTGCCAACACTCTACGTTCGTCCGGCATTGCGTCGGGCGGCGTCGTTCGTGCCGGCTTCGCAAAAGTCCCGTACGCCGGCCCCATTCACTTCGGCTGGGGCAAGCGCAACATCTCGCCTAACCCGTTCCTTTATGACGCTCTCGACCAGCGTCGCATGGAAGTTACCGGCGAGTACGAGTACCACGTCAAAAAGCTAATCAAGAAACATGGCCTTGATTGAGGCCCAACATTGGGGGAAACCATGAAACTGCAGCTCAACATCACGAAGACTGACGGCACCGAAGAACTGGTGCCCGTCCGACCGCGTACACAGGTCGCCTATGAGCGGCACTTTAAGGCGCAGCTGAATAGTGACATTGGCATGGAGCAGCTCTATTGGCTGGCGTGGCATTCGGCCGGCGTTGTCTCCAAGTTCGACAACTGGCTGGACGATGTCGAACTCGTCGCGGCCGTAGTTGACGATGGCGAAGGTGACGACCCTTTGGACGCGAATCAGTCCTCTGGGGAGTTGTTGCCGTCGCCATTGAGTCAGGCGCCGGGATCACCATCGACGAGTTGATGGAGGACGGCGACCTGTTCACGGTCGCCGCCAACTATCTGAACTGGCGATCCGATCAGCAGTCCCGCAAGTAATCCGAGTTATGACGAAAGGCGGGCGAGCGTGGCATCTAAGTCGGTCATCAACGTAAAGATATTGGGCGACAATAAGGGTCTGAAGGCCAGCCTCGACGACTCGTCGAGCAAGATCGGCAACTTCGTCAAGACAGCCGGGAAGTCTGCTGCTGCGGTCGGTATCAGTTTAGGCGTCGCCGCTGTCAAGGGCATCGCCGCGTTCGCTGATTTTGAGAAGTCGATGAACGAGGTGTTCACGCTCCTGCCGGGGATCTCGGCCGAAGCGATGGACGACATGTCTGGGCAGGTGAAGGAATTCTCCAAGAAGTTCGGCGTACTCCCCGAGGAGACAATCCCGGCGCTGTATCAGGCGCTCTCGGCTGGCGTGCCCGAGGGCAACGTCTTCGACTTCATGGAGACGGCGCAGAAGGCGGCGAAGGGCGGCGTCACTGATCTAACGACAGCCGTCGACGGGATCTCGTCGGTCGTGAATGCTTACGGCGACGAGATCATTTCAGCGGCTGAAGCGTCGGACCTGATGTTTACGACGGTGCGTCTCGGCAAGACGACGTTCGAGGAGATCAGCGCAAGCATATCGAACATCACGCCGATCTCGTCGGCTCTCGGTGTCGGCTTCGACGAGGTGTCTGCGGCCCTCGCGGTGCTCACATCGAAGGGTGTCCCGACAGCGGGCGCGACAACCCAGATCAAGGGTGCGCTGGCCGAGCTCGGCAAAGAAGGGACGATTGCCGACAAGGCGTTCCAGGCGATGACCGGTGGCGGTTTCCAAGACTTCATCGACCAGGGCGGCACGATGGGCGACGCCTTCCAGCTCATCGCTGATGGTGCTGAGGCGTCGGACAAGTCGGTGCTCGATATGTTCGGTTCGGTCGAGGCCGGGCAGGCAGTCTTGGCGCTCACCGCTAACGGCGGCGAAGCGTTCACCGATGTCATGGGCGAGATGTCTAAGTCGGCCGGCGCGACCGAGGATGCGTTCGACACAATGGACGGCGGCCTAGCGTCGGCGTTCGACAAGATCAAAGCGACGTTCGCTGTCATCCTGATCGAGATCGGTGAGAAGCTGGCGCCGACCATCCAGAAGGCCGCCGACTGGATCACGGAGAACTCCGAACGGATCTCGGCGGCGTTCGACAGGGCGATGGCGTTCCTCGGCGACGCGATCGACATCGGCGTTGCAGCGATCTCGACGCTGGTTGAGTTCGTCAGGCGCAATTTCCCGACAGTGCGCGAAGCCATCGAGGACGTGTTCGACTGGCTGACCGGTACAGCATGGCCCGCAGTCAAGCCAGTCTTTGAGGCGATAGGCGACGCGGCCGAAGAGGTGGCGACCTTCTTCGTCGATAACTGGCCGAAGGCACTTGAAGCAGCTCGAGGCGTGTTCGACTTCCTCAAGAAGAACAAAGACGAAGTGATCGGGGCGCTGGCAGCGCTCGGCGTGGTGCTGCTCGTTTCTGTCGTTGCTCCACTCCTCGCTGCGGCTGCGGCTGCGATCGTTGCCGCCGCGCCGTTCGTCGCTCTTGTGGCTGTTGTGGCTGCCATTGGCGCCGCCCTCGTTTACGCCTACCAGAACTTCGAGCCGTTCCGAAACGCCGTCGACGCGGTCGTTCAGTATCTGATGAACGACGCCTGGCCGATGATCCAGATGGTCGCCGCCGAAATCGTCAAGGCATTCGACGCGGTCGTCGCGTGGTTCAAAATGATCTGGCCCGACATCCTGACGGTCGTCTCGTTCGTTGTCGACGCCGTCAAGAAGTACATCGAGATTTGGGTTGCGACCGTCACCAAAATTTGGGAGACGTTCGGCGACACGATCCTCCAGTACGTCGCCGACGTTTGGGATTTCATCCAGTCCTACATCGACGGCGTGATCAAAGCTGTCCGAGGCGTCATCCAGACGGTGACGGCTCTCATTAAGGGCGATTGGTCGGGCGTCTGGGAAGGCATCAAGACGATCCTTTCGGGCGTCTGGGATGGCATCAAGGCGGTCGTTCAGCTTGCAATCGACATCGTGAAAGGCGCGATCAATATCGGGCTCGACGCGATTAAGGTTGCATGGTTCGCCGTATGGGGCGCCGTTTCCGGTTTCGCTGACGACATTTGGGAAGACATCAAGGGCTTCGCCTCGAGCGGCATCGATGCCGTTGTCGGCTTCGTTACCTCGCTACCTGGCCGCATCGCCTCAGGCGTTGCCGGTGCGTTCGATTCGATCTACGACGGATTCAAAGGCGTCATCAACCGTGTGATCGATGCATGGAACGGGCTCAGCCTCCCCGGCTTCACGATCGGCGGTTGGGACCCTCCCGGCCCTGGCCCCTCGTTCCCGTCGCTGACCATCCCGTCAGTCGGCACGCCGAACATCCCGCGGCTCCATAGCGGCGGCGTTGTGCCGGGGCTGCCCGGTACGGATCAGGTGACGATGTTGCAGGCCGGCGAGCGTGTCTCGTCGATAGGCGATTCGCGGGCCACTGAGCCCGACTGGAAAGCCGTGGCCCGTGAGATGGCCCGAGAGTACGCCCGGACGTTGCAACAAGAAAGGCGGGCGGCGTGACAATTTTGACGCTGACCAAGACCGCGATGGCGCCGATATCGGATCTGTCCGACGTGTTGCTGTTGCCGCAGTCGTCGGAGATGGTGACGCACGCCGCGCCGTCGTTGGTGCGGGTCTATGCCGGCGGTGTCCGCCGGATCGTTTCGACGCCGGGCGAGGCCGAGGTTGTAACGGTGACGTTCGGCCGGATGGATCGGGCCGACTATACGTCGATGCTCGATCTGCTTCGTGTGGCGATCCTGTTCCGCGATCAGCGTGGCCGGCAGTTGTACGGCGTATTCTCGAGCATCTCGGGCGAAGAGGTGCGGACGCATCCTGACAGGGTGATGAACGTCGCGATCGTTGTCGAGAACATTACATATTCGGAAATCGTATGACGGTTCTGCTCTGGTCGTCGCTGACGCCGGCTGAGCAGGTCACGCTCATCGAGGGGCGCCAGGTCTTCTACGATGCCGGCTGTGATCTGCTCGACTCTGACGACGTTTTGATCGAATCGCTCGGCTCCGACTTTCTGGCGGCGGGGTCAAGTGTCGACCGTGGCATCTTTCGGACGCTTCACGGGTCGTGTCGGCTGAACCTTGCCCGCGAGGTGGCGTGGGGCTCGCAGCGGCTCCGGCCGTACATGCTGGTTTCGTCCGACGGTGCGACGTGGTATCGGCTGAACCTGGGTGTGTTTTTGCCGTCTACACCGGAGCGCCGTATCGGTGAGATCCCGCCGACATGGCAGGTCGAAGGTTTCGACAAGCTCGACGTGTTGAACACGCCGCACGGCGTCACTTATTCGCTGGCGTCGGGTAGTGCGATCATCGCTGCCGTCGAGGCGTTGATCACCGGGGCGGGTGAGGCGAAGGTCAGCATCGACCAGACGGCGGCCGCTACAACGTCGGCTGCTGCTCGGGTGTTCCCGTTGGCCGACGAGACAACGACGCTGCAAATCGTCAACGACCTCCTCGAGTCGATCGGCTACCGGGCGTTGCGTGTTGACCGTGACGGATGGTACCGGTCGGTCCCGTATCTGTCGCCCACCGATCTGCCGACGGTCTGGACGTACAGCGCCGATTCGGTGTCTACGACGGTGAGCGAATCCCGCACCAGCATTTCGGACTATTACCAGGCGGCTAACGAGATCATCGGTGTCAATGATGATGCGACGGCGGCGGCGGCACCGGTCGCCGGTACCGGGCTTTACACGCTAACGAATCAGTCTGACGGTTTGACTTCAATCGACGGTCGTGGCGGGCGAACGATCCGCCGTATTATTCGCGGCACGTACGCCTCACAGGATGCGTTGGAGACTGCGGTGTTGCGGGTCATGGATGCGGAGTCTCGTGTTGCCCGGCTGTTCGAGCTGTCGGTGTCACCGAATCCGATTCACGGCCATTCCGGCGTCGTCGATTTCGTTGATAGTTCCGTTCCGGTCGATGGCCGGTTTCTGGTCACAGCATGGTCTTTGCCGCTCGACGGCAGCGATATGAAACTCAGTTTAAGGGGAGTGTGAAATGTTGGTAACTGGTGGGCGAACCCAAGAGATTACTTGGGGTGAGGTGGCGGCTACGTCGCCGTTGACAGTGTTATTCGCGGGGGATGCTACGGCATCTCCGGTCGCGTTGAAGGATGCGTCGTTGACGTTGTCGGTTGCCGACAAAGTGATGCTCGCGAAGGTCGGCAAGCCTGACGGCTGGGCCGTCGTGTTGAAGCTGGGAGCGACCTGATGGGCACATATCTTTCAATTGCCCACCAAACATCCCCGTTCGTAACCACGTATAAACGGGCGGGCGACGTACTCACTAAACTCTCCAACCCTGCCACCCTGCCGACGGGTGTTGGCTACGGCGCTTCATGGTCGCCTGACGGTACATATCTTTCAATTGGTCACACCACATCTCCGTTCGTTACGACGTATAAACGGACCGGTGACACCCTAGTCAAACTCTCCGACCCCGCCACCCTCCCGACGGGTCTTGGCCTCGGCGCTTCATGGTCGCCTGACGGTACATATCTTTCAATTTCCCACCAAACATCCCCGTTCGTAACCACGTATAAACGGGCGGGCGACGTACTCACTAAACTCTCCAACCCTGCCACCCTCCCGACGGGTCTTGGCCTCGGCGCTTCATGGTCGCCTGACGGTACATATCTTTCAATTGCCCACCAAACATCCCCGTTCGTAACCACGTATAAACGGGCGGGCGACGTACTCACTAAACTCTCCAACCCTGCCACCCTCCCGACGGGTCTTGCCAGCGGCGCTTCATGGTCGCCTGACGGTACATATCTTTCAATTTCCCACCAAACATCCCCGTTCGTAACCACGTATAAACGGGCGGGCGACGTACTCACTAAACTCTCCAACCCTGCCACCCTGCCGACGGGTAATGGTCGAAGCTCTTCATGGTCGCCTGACGGTATATATCTTTCAATTGGTCACAGCACATCTCCGTTCGTTACGACGTATAAACGGACCGGTGACACCCTAGTCAAACTCTCCGACCCCGCCACCCTGCCGGCGAGTTCCGGCCGAGGCGCTTCGTGGTCGCTCAACCTGAACGCCCCACCGACGGCTCCGACATGGACGGCACCAGCAGACAACAGCTACAACGACATCGACTCGGCCCTGCTGCTCGACTGGACCTTCAACGACCCCGATGCTGATTCGCAGTCATCCTACGCGCTCAGCAAGTCGGTTGACGGTGGCGCGCTCAGCTACTGGAATGCGGGCACGTCGGCGTGGGTCGGCGCCGAGGTCGAGAACCCGACAGCGACCACGTCGGTTACGCTCGCTTCGTCGTGGGCCGCCGACGGCGAAAGCATCGAGTACAAGGTCAAGACGTGGGACGCCGCCGCTGCTGGCCCGTATGGCTCCGGCCTGACGGTTAACGGTGCGACCGCGACACCGCCGACGATCACGGCCCCGGCAACGTCCGCCGTCCTCGCGTCATCTTCGGAAGATGTCTCATGGACGGTGGCAGCACAGGCCGCCTACCAAGTCCGCGTTCTGTCATCGGTCGACGCCGAGCTGTATACGACCGGCAAGGTCACGGGCGCGGTCACGGAGGTGACGCTCGGCTACGTCTTTACTGACGGGCAGACCGGCCTTAAGATTGAACTGACGACCTGGAACGCCAGCGACGTCCCCGGCGTCGATACGAACACCGGCATTTCCGTCAGCTTCACGCCACCGGCCACGCCTGTCCTCACCGTCTCGGCCAACGCTGCCGGATATATTTCGGTGGCGATAGCGGACCCGACCCCGACCGGATCGCAGCCGACCGTCGTTACGCACGACATTTACGTGCGGGTTGCCGCTGGCGGCAGGCAGTCAGGTCAGCGAACCGTCAATGACGACGGTATCCGAATCTCAACGGGCACAGTCCCGACGAACGGCACCTACCTCGACTACGCCGCGGCTTCTGGCGTAGCGTTCGAGTACAGGACGCTGGCCGTAGCGGGCGGAGCCACGGCCTACTCGGCCTGGACGTGACCCGATGCGGATGATCGCGACGGGGAGCGGGCCGGGGACCGGCTGGGTCACTACCGGCCCCGGCATCCAACGCAACGCCACAGCGGGCAACGTAGACGCACGAGGATCGTACTACCGGTTCGCGTCCGAGCAGGATTACGCACCGCCCTACGTCTGGTCTGGCTCCGTCCGCACCATCTCGCTGATGTCGCCGCCCGTATTCGAGGACGGCACGCCGGCGCACTATCGGCCGGGGCTCGTCTTCCATCCGATGTACGGGTCGAGCACGACGCCGGCCGCCGGCAACGACGAGAACGTACTGATCGGCCTCGGCACATACGACCGGCCCGCCGGCCATGTCGGGATCTCGGCGGAGCTGAGGATGGAGCGGCCGTCAAAACCGTACGGTTCGCGGTCCGGTTATGCCCGTAAGCATGTCCGCGGTGTTACGCCGTCGCCGTTCTTCGATGGCGAATGGCACGACTTCGAGGTCACCGTCCACAGCCACGATCACTACACGCTCACATGGGATGGCGTCGTGTTGGCCGACGTGCTCGAGAACTCGCCGGCCACGATGGCGGGGCGCAACCGGGTCGGGCTGCGCTGCGACTTCACCGACATTGAAATCAAAGACTTCAAGGTCACGACCGAACAGGGGGCCGCCACTATGTCAACGGTTCACCCTCGCGAAGACTGGCAGGATCCGGCGCGACCGGTCGCCGGCCCAGCGGTAAAGAGTGTCGGCGGTGCGTGGGTCATCCACTATCCCGGCGGCGGCAGTTTCGAGCCGCTCACCGACGATCAGGTCGCCAAGTATCTTCGCGGCATCCAGGCCAGCTACCTCGACGGCCGCGGCTACTCGATCGGATACAGCTTCGGCGTCGCCCAATCCGGCAGCACCTGGGAACTCCGAGGCAACGACATCAACCCAGCGTCGAACCCTGGCCGCAAGCTCAACGCCGGCAACTTCAACGACGTGTCACGCTCCATCTTCGTCATGGTCGGCAACGACAACGAAGCCAGCCCCGAAGCGGTTGCAACCATCAACGCGATCATCGCAACCCGCCCCGGTTGGCCCGTCGTCACGCACGGAGACGTCGACTATACGGCGTGCTGTGGTACAGGGCTCATCGCCCAGGTCCGCGCCGGCACCATCGGTCAGCAGGTCGCACCCCCAAAGACATCTCAACCCGACATCACACCAATGACAGACGAGGACGACATGCTCAACGCAACATCACTATGGCGGCCCGAGGGGTACGCCAACATCTTCGCTGTCACACCGGACGGCGCCCGGCACCTCGGCGGCGAAACATTCAACGACCTGACCCGCAGACTCAACGCCGCAGGGCAAAGCTCGGCGGTCATCGTCTCAGGCCACAAGCAGGAACTTAAAAGTGTGTTGGCTCTCGCCGGACTCACGACCGCCGACCTGATTAAGACCATCTGACATGTGGTCGCTCATCGCATCCGCGGCCACCGATAACCAGTCGTCGATAGCGATCTACGGCGCGTTCTCGTTGCTGACCGTCGTCGTCTCCACCGCCGGCCTTGTCATCGTGCAGAGAATGAAACGGTCCAACACTGTCGACCACGGCCAAGTCATCTCCGAACTGAAACTGTTGACCGTCGGCCAAGAACAACTGTCAAACATCGTTGTACGACATATCGAACACGACCACAACCAAAGGGGAACCAATGAACATCATCGCCGCACTGCGTAACGAAGCCCGAATGATCTGGTCACTAGCTGACGACGGCACCAAAGCCGCGATCCGCACCGCCTACCAGAACGTACAAGCCGCAGTCGCCATCGCACTGTTCGCTGCCGCATCATCCGTTGTTGCTTGGGCATCAGGTGCCGACGTTGACCTGCTCGACACGATCGCTGTCGGCCGCACCGCTATCGGTGTCGCCGCGCTCGCCGCGATCGCATCGTTGAAGGCCTACTACATGAACCGTGGAGACAAGGGCGCACGCTACGACAACTGAGAGACACCACCGAACACCCGAAACCGTGAAGGCAACCAAAGGGGAAACATGGGATTAGCAGACGCAATCAACGAAACACGCAACACACCCGCCAAACGGCTCAAGGTGGACGTCATGCTCGAACAGATGGACGCAGACGACGCCGCAGCGCTCGACGTCGCGCTCCGCGACCTGACGCTGACCGCCGGCAAACTGTCCGAAGCGCTCCGCCGCAACGGCACGCCTATCACCGAAAACCCAATCCAAGAATGGCGGCGCCGGAATCTGGAGGTTGCAGCATGAGTTTACGAGACGCACTCAAAGCTGGCGATGACAAGCGCGTTGGCAACAAACTCATCATGGACATGGCCGAAGGTCTAATTGCCCGCGGCATCGACGCATCCGAACTCGGCAGACTCGCCAGCCTTAAAGTCAACTCTTCGGAGTGGAACAGTCTGACAAAAGACGCCGACGGCGAAGCACACCTACACGACCTCCGCGGCATCAAGCTGTCAGCCGAATGGTTCACTGAGCCCGAATGGCCGGTAGTCCAGCAGGCGAAGCCGATCAAGTACGTCCCGGCCAAGACGCGAAGTGTAAACGGCGCGAAACATACCGTCATCTTCCCTGACCAACAGTACGGGATACGACGCATCGACGGCGAATTGATCCCATGTCACGACCGCGAAGCCATCACCGCATCGCTTGTCGTCGCGAAGGCCATCAAGCCCGACCGGATCACCAACCTCGGGGACCTCATCGACCTGCCAGAATGGTCGCTCAAGTTCACACAAACACCCGAACTACAAGAGACAACCCAACCAGCAGTCGATGAGGCGTACCGGGATCTGACCCGTCAGCGTGAGATTTGCGACGACATCGACATCCTCGAGGGCAACCACGACGACAGGCTTGCTATCGCCGTCACCACGAACGCCCAGGCGGCGCTCAGGTTGCGTCAGGCCAACACGACACCGGACACGTGGCCCGTGTTGTCTCTGCCCCACCTGCTGCGTCTGGACGAACTCGGGATCACCTATCACGACGGCTACCCGGCGAACCGTACGAAGATCGCGAACGGCACCGACGAGCAGACGCCGCTCTACGCCGTGCACGGCGAGGCGCTCGACATGATGAAGCTCGCTAAGCAGTCGCGGCAGTCCTACATTCAGGGCCATATCCATCGGCGCGCGTCGTTCACTGAGACGTTTGAGATTGACGGTCGGCCAACGATGGTGACTGCGATGACACCGGGCTGTCTCTGCCGGATTGACGGTGCGGTGCCTTCCACGAAGTCGGCTAAGACACGTAAGCGGCCGCTGACCCGTTGGGAGAACTGGCAGCAAGGTATGGCGGTTATCACTGAATGGGATGATGGTGATTGGGCTGCAGAGATCATCCCGATTCACCGTGGTCGCGCCTTGTATCGCGGCAAGACGTTCGATGCGGCATGAGGTACACACTCGTCTTCGCTGCCGGTGCCGTGTCCGGTGCTGTTGCTGTGATGGTCGTCGACATGGTCGAAATGTTGATCCAAATGTTCAGCGACGATGACATGATGTAGCTATAACCCTTCGTTGCCGTTCGGTGGCGAAGGGTTATAGCCGACACAGATCGAGTAAGCCGGGGTCTCCCCAGGTGCGGCCAAGGTCGTTGCCCCGGCGCACGTCACTGACGTGTCCTTTGCAACGCCGGCAACGGTATATGTGGCCTACTCGGGCGAGGTGAGGTACGGCGTCGGGCAGACGTGTCCGGCGCCCTCACTGAAACAAGATCCCCGCTACCACGGGGTAGATCGACGCATCGGCTCGCGCCTCCCCCTGCGAGCCGATGCGTCTTTCGTCGTTTTCAGGCAGCTTGCTGGTCGTTCCAAAACGCAGGTGTCGCTAGTGGCTTAATCAGTGGCCAGATGCGACAGGCGTGATCCTTGCCGTCAAGCATGGCGAACACGACGCCAGGGTGATCGCATGTCTTGATGATCTCAGCCAACTGTCGACGCTCGCCGCCAGCTGGCAGGGACTTAAACACCAAGCAGGCCCCATCCTCGATCAAGGTGAACTGTTCCATGATGTCGGCAACAGTCGCGTGCACCCAGTCGTAGAACTCATCCGGCACCGTTTCCAGTAGTTCTGTGAGTGGGTGCCCGTTGCTCAGCAGCTCCCAGATCGTACGCGTGTTAACACCGGTCAGCAGTTTGTGCAGTCGCACGTAGTTCGGGAACTTGGCCTTAGCTCGCGTTCCGTTCGGCCAGCGCAGCACGTACCCCTCGGCGTTCGGTTCGTCCATCCCCGCAATGTCGGCAAGCGTGAGATGGTGCTGGGCTGCCGACGACCCCGGCCAACCAAGCGCACCGCAGTCAACACCGGTTTCAATGTCGATGCAGGTGAGTAGGACCAACTCGGCGCGCTCGCCGTACTCAACAACGATTCTGTTCTCTGGGTAGATGATTTCAAAGAGCGGCGTCGTGCCGTCAATGAGCATTGACTGAAGCCAACTGGCGCACCTGGGGTTTGATTCCAGCCACCCCATTGCCCATATCGCCTGCTCTGATGTGAACGAACCGCGAGTCGAGATAGCGGGGTCGCCCTCCGGCGTCAGGTAGCCAATACCAAGAGAGCCGTCCAGCTTCTCATCAACGACCGGGACACCGTCAGGGATGGTCGCGAGCTGTTCAAGGTTGAAGAACTTTCGGAACGGCCGAGCGACGACGTCCCCGCTCGTCGTGGTGATGAGTCCGCGCGATATCAGCGTGGCGTCGTTCCACTCATTGTCATACTGGGCGCGCTGCGCGTAGTTATGGATGAACAGTCGACCAGTTTCATCGGTCTTGCGGTGCACGAAGCCCTCATCAATCATGCGTTCCATCAATTCAAGGTCGACAATGTCGCCTAAGTGGGTTACTGTCTTGCTCATTGGCTCAATTCCTTCTCTCGTAGGTCTGTGACCAGGGACTATTCACACAGGGCCGTCTAAGGCGTTCAAACCGGCACCGTGGGCACTGATGGCAGGCGTTTCCAACCCTAAAGCACGATCAGACGCCGAACCAATCAACTTGCGGCCCTCCGGTGTCGCATGAACGTAAATCATCGTCGTCGCCAACTGGGCATGACCCAACTGATCCTTGACCACGGCGAGCGGGACACCAGAGTCCGCGGCCATCGTCGCATACCAGTGGCGAAGATCGTGAATACCGATCGTGTCGAGGCCGTGCAGCTTACGGAACCGCGACCACGTGACGTTCAACGACCCCGGCGACCTCGGCACACCGCCACCAGCATCAGCACGCCAGTTCGGGAACACCCACTGCGACGACCCGTTAGCATTAACGTAGACCCACTGCTCGATCAGGACGGCGTTACCGGTCGCGCCAAGCTCAACCTCACGCGTCCGTTTACCCTTCGTCTCCTTGATCGTCATAGCCTTACCCGCAGGCTGTACTACCGAATGGCGTATGACCATCACGGCAGCATCCCGATCCCAGTCAGCCCACTTCAAACCGACGACCTCGCCACGGCGTACACCTGTCGACAAGATTAGTTCGATACAACGCGACCATTCGGCACGCATCCGGCTCGAGCTGGCGGTCACGCCTCTACCGTCAGTATCGGTGCCGGCGCGCAGTAGCTCGCGTATCCGTCTGATGTCGTCGTCGGATGGTGGTGTGATCTCGGCCGGCACATGGATCGACGGTGTGGCTTGACGGGTAGCGACCCTCGGCAAATCCTGTTTATGGTTGCCGTACATGAGCACCATCCGTAGATGTTTGGCGGCGTTCGCAACTGTCGCTTTCGTTGCTCCTGCCGCCAACAGCTCGTCGTAGTAGTCGTCAATCATTTGGCCTGTCAATGATGCCGCTTGAATCTTTCCGAAACGAGCCGTCAAACGCTTCGCCCAATGCTCGTAGCCGTAGATGGTGGTCGGGCTTCGTTCCTGGCGCATCTTGGCCCGCAGCCAGTCATCGACGAGCTTGCCGACCGTGCCCTGCCCGAGCACGCCGGTTGTCAGGTCGGCTTCAAGCTCTTTGGCGACACCCGGAGCTTTACGTCGCGCTGCTGTCAGGTTGTTGGCCTCAAAGTTCCGTGACCGTTGCACCCGCTTGCCTCGCACTTGGGGCATCTCCATACGGACACGCCACTTGGGGCCCTTGATGTGCTGCAACTTCCAGGGCGTCGTCATTCGGGCTTCACGGGGTAGGCGACTCCGCCAGGGACGAGCGTGCCAGCAACGGTATGGAGAACGTGCGTGTCTACGACGAAGCCGCACAGCCTCAACCTGGTGAGGTTTGGCCCGAGCGTCGTCCTCATATCGAAGCAGTTGTCAGGAATATCACGAGACTTTGACGAGTCCACGACTGCAACGGGTGCCCCGAGCGCAAGCCGACCGTGCACCGTGCGTAGGAGCCTGTGATTCAGTTCGGCACCGATGACGAGCGTCTGGTCGCTGACGATCTCCACGATAGGCGGATAGCCGAGGCCGTTGCAGTGTTCGCAATGTTCCGTGCTGTCGCCTGGTTGCATCCCGACCCATCCGCCATAGCACGAATCCTGATCGCATTTCACCCAGCCTGCCAGCCATGTGATCGACGGCATCTCGTTGGGTAGCAGCCATTTGCTGTCTGCCGGGAACATCTTTCGGGCCACAGCTTCCGGTAACACAACCTGCTGGACCCGCCGTTCTGTCGTCGTCATTGCTCGCTCGTTTCCGTAGGATGTTCTCGGTAGTGCATTCCGTGTCACACTCGGTGACATGGCCTAAATCGGCCGGACTTGAAAATCGGTTGTTACACCAGGTCAGTATACACAAAGCGCCTCTCTAGCTCAATGGTAGAGCAGTGGACTTTTAATCCATCTCGGGCTAGATGTGAGCGAATGTCAGCGTAGGCGTAAGGCTGTGAGCAGGTGTTATGCAGAAGGCTTATGAGTTTCCCCTTGTAATCGGGTCGATTTCCGTGACATTTTCCGTGACATGGTGAGAGTTCGCACTTGCGTACTACACCACGCAGACGGCTCGTTCATGTAGCGTCCTTCCGGTTTGGTGCTTGGAGGGTGCCGACACAGACCTGATCGATCACGTCACGGATGCCAGCCTCCGCCGGCCAGTCGTTCGTGAGGTCGTTGGCGTAACGGTAGACCGCACGCTTCGTGGCCTCAGCGATCTCGGCAGCGAACAACTCGGCCGCATCAGCGCGCCCCGTCACCGCTATCAACGCCTGCTCGGCCTCTTCGAGTTTCACGATTGAGTCAAATGCTCTGGCGGCTCCCGGCACCACGGCGCACAGAGGCACCGGCCACGCCGCGCTCAGGTTGAGCGCCGCCAGCCGAAACGGTAGACGCTTGGCGTTCTCGTCCGTCCCTGTCAGGCCGGCAATCGTTACCGATCTTCTGCTTGTCGGTTGCTGGTCGCTCATGGTTCCCTCTTCCGGTACTTGCGTGGCATTATGCCGCCCGGTGACTCGGTGACGACGGTAGTAACCACGCCATCGATCTCCGTGGTCGTCGTGACTGTGCCGTCAGGGTCCGTGCGTTTCGTCCTGTGATTCCACGGGCCACCCTCAACCCAATCCCACTCGATGCTGGCCACGCCCACACCCCATCTACTTGTCGGTTGCTGGTCGCTCATGCCGTCACCTCGGCTGGTGTGGCGTACGTGGCGCAAGAGGTGAAGCCGGACTGGCCGGGCGTCTTTGATACGTGGTGCCATACGATCGTCCATCTCGGCAGGTAGATCCCTTCGCCGCAGTGCTTGCACAACGTGGCGGGCTTCGTGAGGCGCTGCCATTTGGCACTTGCTGTGCCGTAGCTCAGTGACCCGTACTCGTTGACCATCGCGAAACGGTCGGGATTGACCGGGCTGACACCAACAAAATATTCGGCGTCAGGATCGGGCCATTCAGCAACGGCGATCAGGTCGCCGTTCACCATCTCATCGACGGTGACGGGTGTACGTGTCATGGCGGTCATGTCGTCCCCTTCTCTGTCATTTTCGTACCCTTTTTGGTACTGTTTCGGCTTCGGGTTTTGACGTCCCGCTGATAGTTGCGCTCAGCCACCAGGCAAGCGGCACAGACCGGCTCACCGTTGCGTCGATGCCGAACCGCTGCCGAACGCGTTCCGCACGGCTGCAACACTCGAGGCAGACCACCACGGAGGCGGGCCCGGTACTCGCGGGCCCGCTTGGCCTCGGCCTCCGTCACGCTGCCTCATAGAACATCGGAGCGCCGTCGCAATCGCTGTCTGACTCAATGAACCCGTAGGCACAGTCGTCGTCACCCTCGACCAACACGCCGCCATGAGTGACGCAATACTCCATCCCCTCAACCTCGGTCATGCCGGGCGCCGAGCAAATGACGACATCACCGGGAAGGAGTTGGACCTCACTGAGTATCGGACGTAAACGTGCGAATCATCCCCACCGCTCGGCTCCGCCATCTCAAGCGCTGAGGCGATGGCTGCGGCGACTCGCTTGTTGAAAGCGTCCGGCAGCGGCTGGCGCTTGCTCGGAACGCAATCAAAATCAACTATCAGCTCCCCATCAATGAGGAGCTGATAGTTTGACTTGACGCTCACTTACCCCACCCGGTCATCAGGCGCACGTGATCGGCTGCCCAGGTCTCGGTCATCGACCGGATCGAGAAGGCTGCGGAGTGTCCGCATCCGTGGCACGTGGCCTTGAAGCCGTCGAGCGCTCCATCTTCCGTGGCTGGCGAGGCCGCGACCGTGGTCTTGGTTGCGAGGGTGTGGGCCATGATGGCCTCCTTGGCCGTTTGGCCGGTAGCGGGGAGCGGGGTTGCTTCCATGTAGGTAACTGTAAACACATACCGTCACAGTGTCAAGCACATTTATCGTCGCCAGCGAAAACAAATCTGAAATTACCTCTTGCGCTGCCCGTAACAAAAGATTACGTTACGTGACATGCAGTTGAACCGTGAAGCGCTCAAGGCGATTCGGAAACGGTCAAACATCAGCCAAACGGCGTTCGCCGCAACCGCTGGGATTGACCGCCCGACATACGCCCACATCGAAGCCGGACGCCGCCAAGCGACCGACTCCCAAATCATTGCCATAGCGGGGGCGCTCGTCGTTCCGCTCGCAGCGGTCGCTACCACCGTCGAGGTGGCGGCGTGATCGTCATTCTTCTCCGCCTTCGTCTCAAGGCGTTCACCCGATGAGCGCCATGACACGCACACCCGTCACCGTCGACGAGATGGTCAACGGCGACCTGATCGCACATAGTGACTGGGCCGACGATATGGCCGTGACGTTCATCGGGCGCATCCCGTCAGACCGTAGCTTCGTCACACTCCTACGCAACGGTAATCCTGCCATCCGCTACGACAATGGCAACTGGCGGCGTCTCACGAAGCCCGCCACGTTGTGTGAGTGCGGCCTGGCGATCGTTGAGTCAGATGCTGGGTGGCTGCATGAGGCCAGCGGCATGATCGTTTGCGTATCCCGTAGGGCCACACCAGCCGAGGTGACGGCATGAACGACTCCGACATCATGGGCATCAAGGCGGCATCGAGACTGCTGCGCCGAGATCCCAAAACTGTCTACCGGATGGTTGCAGACGGCGACATTCCGACCCTTCAACACCGGACCGAAAACGACAAAGTCCAGTTTTCCCGCACCGCCATCGAAGCGTTCAACCGTCGCCGTGGCGAACTCGCAGCCGAAGCCGACGCAGAACGGCGCGCATCGTGAGCGCCCGCACTGATGCCGCCTGGGAGCTGTGGCTCGCCAACCGTCTCGCCGTCCAAGCGTTACGGCGTGCCGACCGTGCCGGCCTGACCGGACGCGACCGGACACCGAAGACCGGCCCGAACGGTGAAGACCTCGTGCACGGACTCGCAACCTACAACAAGCACCGTTGCAGCTGCGACGACTGCCGGGGCCCAAAGAACGCCTACATGGCCCAGTGGCGAGCAGAGCAACGCCTAGCCGATCGTGAGGCAGCAGCATGAACAAGCATCAGCGTGACGCACTGATCGCCGCACTCCAAGTGCCGCCGAATGAGGGCGGCTACAAGAAAGGCAAGTACACGCTTGTTGAGGAAGGGCTCCACGGTAAACCTGACCGTTTCTGTTGTCTCGGTGTTGCCTGCGACATCTTCGGACTTTGGGAGAAGGACGGCTACGACCAGCCCGAAGGCCTCAACCCGAAGCAAATGCGGACGCTAGGAATGTCAATCTCAGAGCACGACCTACTCGCCAAGACCAACGACAGGAGCGACACGTTCGGCCCGGTCATCGCAGCATTGCGGGGCATGTGATGAGCGGCACCGACGCACGCCGCCAATGCCCCTGTGGTCGCTGCCAGACAACAACCCCCCGTCGAGCCGACATTGTTGCAGTTCTTGCACTAGGTGCAACAGGTGCAGCGTGGATCGTTACGTCAACAGGTGGCTGGGGCTCACTGCTCGGCATCGGCTTCCTTGTTGCTTCCGCCGTGTACGGGCTCGTTTACGTCGGAGACGGCAGCGAATGAACTGCTCCGTGTGCCGCAACTGTCGCGAACTGATTTATCTCCCGGCATGGACCTCGCACGTCTGGCATCACACCTCCCACGGTGACGCCGCATGCCGACGAACCATGTTTGCCGAGCCCGACGAATACACCGGCCCCCGCTGCGTCTCCTGCTGGGAGCCGACCGCCTACCCCTACAAGGGGCTTTGTACCGCCTGCAACACCCGCACACCACAACCCGCAACCGAAAGGCCAACACCATGACAATCACCAACCCTCTCCGCCTCGCTGTCGGATCTCACGAAGCCGGTAGCGGCAAAGGATGCGCGATGAACGTAATCAGCTGGGAAAACGGGGACACGAAGATCACCGACTTCCCCGACTGCTCTGATCAGCTGTTGACCCGCATTGTGCAACGTGTCAACGACACAATTTGCAACCATCGTGACGGTGATCTGTTGTGCGCTCCGTGCTCGCTGATTGTCCTCAAGTTGGGGCATCGCACGGTCGGTACCGGGACGGTCGATCTGACCGATCTTGAACGTCGCACGATTTTGGTGAGGATTGCTGCCGACCAGGCGCGGCAGGTGCAGCATTTAAACGCTGACCTGAGGGTTGATGCGGCAATCTTGGCTGCTGAGGCATGGGCTGATAATCCAACCGAAGAGAACGGCAACGCCGCCGCCAAAGCCAACGTCGCCGCCAACGTCGCCGGCTACGCCGCCGCCTACGCCGCCGCCGCCTACGACGCCGTCACCTACGCCGCCTACGCCGCCACCTACGCCGCCGCCGCCGCCAGCTACGCCGCCGCCAACGCATCGACTGCCTACGCCGCCACCTACGCCGCCAAAGCCGACCCAGACCAACGACTCAACCTGGCGCACCGGGCCATCGACTTATTCGAGCAGCTCACCAGCCATGTCGCCCCAGCGCCAGACGAAACCGTCACGCTCAAAGCACTCGAATCGATGCTCGCATGAACACCGACAATCTGAGCCCACGCGAATGGCAAGAACGCCTCGACGAATACGAGAAGTCTGACCTGTTCGCCCGCGACTGTGCATCCAACATGTCCGCAGACCACACCCCGCCAGAAGCCGCAAGCAAAGCCGTCATCGACGCCTACGGGCCCGAAACCCTGGCAGACGCCGAACACGAACCGTTCCTGCTGGCCCGGCCCTGGCGTAAAAACCAGCCGACCATGTTGGCCGAAGTCATCGCGCTACGCCCACAGCCAACGCCAGACGACGCCGCATGACCGTGACGCTGATCGCCATCGCCATCGCCGGATTATGCCTCGGCTGGCTTGTGTGCACTTTGACGCTCACCGCTTCCGCCTTAAAGGGATGGAAAAAGTCCAACGACGGATGGAAAAAGTCCATCGACGGATGGCAACTGACCATCGACGGATGGCAACTGACCATCGAACTATGCCAGGAACTCAACGAAGAGCTGGAGGCGCGATGACCGTCATCGTCGACGAGCAGCCCGGTCGCCCAACCATCTGGTGGTTTGTAACTCCTGGCGACGAACGGGAAGCCGGCAACCATCAAGGCCTTTACCTCGAAACACATGTCGGCCAGCTCGACCAGGTCGGGCTTTCCGTCGCCGGTGAACGTGACCTGGACTGGGACGAAGCGATCTCCATCGTTGACCACTACGACATCGCTGACCCGTCGCTTGTTCGAGCCGAGACGCTCGCTATCGCCGCCGCTCTCATCTCCATGACAAACCAAATCACCACAGAACAGGCAGCAGCATGACCGACACGACCGCAATCACCGCACCAGGCATCTACGACATCAGTGACGAGGTGTATCACGCAGACCCGATCGAAGGCGGCTCACTGTCATCGTCGGGTGCGAAGACCATCCTGAAAGCGCCGGCACTGTTCAACCACCAGCAGCACGCCGGCCAAGAATACAAGGACGTGTTCGACTTCGGGACCGCAGCGCATAGCGTCGTTCTTGGCACCGGCTCATTGCTCGCCGTACTCGACTTCAAGGACTGGCGGGCAAGCGGAGCAGTGGCAGCGAAGAAGGAAGCCCGGCAGGCTGGACTCACGCCGATCTTGACGAAAGACAAGGTCATTGTCGATGCGATGGCTGAAGCGCTTAAAGGCTGCGCTCAGGCTGTCGGGCTGCTCGACGGCCGGAAGGGTAGGGCTGAACAGTCGGTGTTCTGGGAGGACTGCGGCGCCTGGTTCCGCGCCCGACCTGACTTCCTTTACAACGAGCCGCGTGACGGCGAAGACTACCTGATCTGCGTTGACTACAAGACGACACTAGACGCATCGGACTCAGCGTTCGAGAAGACGATCATCAACTACGACTACCACATGCAGGCAGCGCATTACAGCGCTGGTGTTGAAGCGGTCACTGGTCTGCCAGTCAAGTTTGTGTTCATTGCGCAAGAGAAGACGGCGCCTTACTTGGTTAACACCTTCATCCTGAGTAACTCGCTGCTTGCGATGGGCTCAGAGCGCATGGACCAGGCGATCACAGTGTGGCGCGAGTGTCGGGCAACGGGTGTCTGGCCTGGCTATCCGCCCGAGACGAAGATTGCAGTCGCTTCGCATTGGGCGACCCAGCAGCACGAAGACAACCGTGAGAAGTGGGGGATGGCCTCGTGAGTATTGTCCACGAGGTACAAGACGCAGAGCGCCGGACGCTACGAATCCTGGTGGCACGCATCGAGCTACTACTAGCGGAAGCCGACGCCGATATCAGGTCAGGTGACGACTGGAGCGCCGTATCAGTCCACGTCGGTGATAGTGCGGAAAAGCTCTCGTGAGTACCCGTTACGAAGCGCAGGCCATCGCACCCGGTCGAGGCATCACCGTCTACTCACCGTGGGCCGACATTGAACGCGACCACGTACCCGCAGCCGTGCAAGAACTGCTCGACCCGGTCGAAGTCCGCTACGTCACGATTGCCGCCCAAGACAACATCGCACATTCCTACCGCAGAAAGAAGCCATGACATGAGCAACGCTCTCGACCTTCCGAATGACAACACCGCAACGAAACGAACGATCGGCACCGAGCTAACCAAGTTTCGGCCTGTCTTCTCCAAACTGCTCGCAGACACAGGTATCAGCGAAGAGTCGTTTATGGCGACGATCGCCCAGGCGTATCGCAGTACACCGAAGCTCGATCAGTGCGACATATCGAGCGTGCTCGGTGCTGGCCTCCGATGCGCCCAATTAGGGCTCACACCGAACGACCCTCGCAACCTTGCATGGATCATCCCCCGCGGCCACGAAGCCACCTTCCAGCTCGGCTACGGCGGCATCATGGAGCTTGCCCGGCGTGCCGTTCCTGGCCTCAAGTTTGACGGGCACACCGTCTACCCGAACGACGAGTTCAATCTTGACTACGGCACCAACGAACTGACGCACAAGCCGAACCTGCATGACCGGGGCGGCGAAGCGTACGCATGGTATGTGCGGGCAACGTTCCCCGATGGCACCGTACAGATACAGGTGCTTGACCGGGCTGGCGTTGAGTATCACAAGGGCTTCTCGAAGATGGGGAACGCCGGCATGTGGAAAACGAGTTTCGACGCTGCAGCCCTCAAGTCTTGTGTGATCGATTTGAAACGTTGGTTGCCAGCATCGCCGCAACTCGCAGCAGCTATCGCCGCCGATGACACGGCTATCAAGATCGAGCAGCTCGAACCGATCGAACCTAACCACGTTGAGAGCGCCGGCGACATTCGCCATGAAGTGCTCACACCCGACGCCATCACCAGCGGCGCAGCATGATGCGACCCACCACATCCGCCGCTCAAGAATCAGCACGCAGTAAACGCAACTCGAAGCGATACCACCTACGCCAGAAGATGACGGTCGAATGGGTCAAACTCCATGAGCCCGACGTGTGGGAGCAAATCCGCGGCTACGTCGACAGGCGGCACGCATGAGCGGCGTCGAGAACCCTGGCCCGTTCACCATCACGAAGACCAGCCATTCCCGCAATCCCTGGCGTATCACCGACGGCAACGGCACAACCGTTGCCTTCGAGAGCGACGACATCGAGATCCACGGATCAATCCACCGGCTCACACGGCAGGGCTACCCGACTAAAGCCGCCGCGATCGAAGCACTCGGACGGCTTGCCGGCGAACTACTCCGGCGACTCAACGAGGGGCGCTGGTTATGAGCGGCGCCGTAACTATCGGCATCGACCCTGGCTTAGACGGTGCTATCGCCTACATGCAATACGGCCAGCTCGTCAACGTTGTGGACATGCCGACATTCACGATCAAGGTTGCGGGCAAGATGCGGCGCGTCATCGACGTTGAGCGTCTCCGATTGGTCATTCAAAACGTCCCCTACGGCACAGACGCCGGCGACATTGTCGTCATCGAGCAGCAGTCGACACGCCCCGGCCAGTCCGCACAGTCAGGCCTTAAAACCGGTATCGGTTACGGCCTCATTATCGGCGTCGTTGTCGGCCTCGGCCACCCCTACCGGATCGTGACACCGAAGCAATGGAAGAAGCCGTTCGGCCTCACTGACGTTAAAGCCGAATCGGTTGCACTCGCCGCCGAACTCTGGCCCGACGCAGCGGAGTCGTTCTACGGCCCTCGCGGTGGCGGCAAAGACGGCCGTGCCGAAGCCGCACTCATAGCCGAATACCACGCCCGCAGCAACAACGAAACGAAGGCAGCATGACGCCATACCAGACATTCCTACATACCAAACAGCGACGACAGCAACCGGCTGGCGTGATCGTAGACCTAGCCGACATCAACCCGATACTCCACGAATGGCAAGCCGACATAACCCAATGGGCGCTACGTAACGGCCGGTCAGCAATCTTTGCAGACTGCGGCCTCGGTAAGACATTTATGCAACTCGAATGGGCCAGGCTGGTCGCTGACCGATGCCTGATCGTCGCCCCGCTATCCGTCGCCCGCCAAACAGTCGGGGAAGGATTAAAGCTCGGCATTGACGTCACCTACGCCCGAGACGAAGCCGAATCGCCTACTGATGGCATCACGATCACGAACTACGAGATGCTTGAGCATTTCAACATGGAGCACTTCGACGCCGTCGTGCTGGATGAGTCGTCAATCCTTAAAAACGTCGACGGCAAGACCCGCCAACGCCTGACCAGTCAAATGGCCGACGTTAAGTATCGGCTTGCGTGCACGGCCACGCCGGCGCCGAATGACGTATCTGAGCTTTGTAACCATTCCGAGTTCCTCGGGATGTTGCCTCGTAACGAGATGCTCGCCGCCTACTTCGTGCATGACGATGTCGGCTGGCGTATGAAAGGCCACGCCGCCGAACCGATGGCTGAATGGATGGCTACATGGGCAGTAGCGCTACGTCGACCGTCAGACCTCGGATACTCCGACGACGGCTACGACCTACCCCCGCTGAACGTCATCCCTGAGGTTGTGGAAGTAGAACTCGAAGCGGACGGGCAGTTATTCCCGACTGAGCTTGGCGGCATCGGTGGCCGCTCAAAGGTTCGGCGGGAAACGCTGGAAGCCCGAGTGGAGCGTGCCGTCGATCTCGTCGGCTCAACCGATGACCAGTGGATCGTATGGTGCGGCCTCAACGACGAAGCGGCAGGCGTGGCTCAATCAATCGACGGAGCAGTCAACGTGGAAGGCGCATGGTCCGCCGACAAGAAAGCCGACGCTCTTGAACGGTTCCAGGAAGGATCGATACGGGTGCTGGTCACTAAGCCGAGCATCGCTGGTTTCGGCATGAACTTCCAGAACTGCCATCGCATGGCATTCGTCGGGCTCTCCGACTCATGGGAATCGTATTACCAGTGCATCCGACGTTGCTGGAGATTCGGTCAAGCCAGCCCGGTAGACGCTCACATCATCGTTTCCGAATTAGAGCAGCAGATCGCTCACAACATCTCCCGCAAGGAAGGCGACGCACTCGCAACAGCGAACCGTCTCGCCCGTCACTCACCAATCAGAAAGCAGACATCGAAATGACTAAGAGAGCAATCAACGAAGCTATGCCAGTCGTGGAACCCCAGCCGTATATCGTTGACGACGCATCCGGCGACATGTGGAACCTAATGCTCGGAGATTCATGCGAACGTCTGGCCGACATCCCGGACAATTCTATTGATCTGTCTGTCTACTCGCCGCCGTTTGCTTCACTGTTCACATACTCGCCATCAGACCGGGATCTCGGCAACTCGTCCGACCACTCAGCGTTCATTGAGCATTTCTCATTCATCCTGTCCGAGATGCTCCGAGTGACGAAACCTGGCCGTAATAGCTGCGTTCACGTCCAGCAGATCACGACGTCAAAAGCGGCGCACGGTGAGATCGGCCTGACCGACTTCAGGGGCGACGTTATCGCCGCCCACATTGCCGCTGGATGGACGTTCTACGGCGAGGTGACCGTGAATAAAGACCCGCAGGCGCAGGCGATCCGCACTAAGGCACACTGCCTCATGTTCGCCACCTTAGACAGAGACTCGGCGTCAAACCGGCCGGCGCTTGCCGACTATCTGCTGATCTTCAAGAAGCCGGGACAGAACGAGGTACCCGTCAAGCCAGATGTCACTCGGGACGAATGGATCGATTGGGCGCAGCCGATCTGGTGGAACATCCGAGAGTCCGACACCCTCAACTATCAGACCGCCAAAGAAGACGCCGACGAACGACATATATGCCCGTTGCAGTTGCCGTTCATTGATCGTTGCGTTCGGCTCTGGTCAAACCCTGGCGAAACGGTGCTCTCCCCGTTCGCTGGCATCGGCTCTGAGGGTGTCATGTCGGTCAAGCGTGGCCGTAGGTTCATCGGCTGCGAACTCAAGCCCTCGTACTGGGCTTCTGGCGTCAAGAACCTGACGAGGGCTGAGTACGAGGCGCAGATGCCGACCCTACTTGATGAAATTGGCGCCGCATGAGTGACGAAGCGGACGCAGTATGAGCGACCCGGCAGACATGACGCACTCGCAACGGTTCGCACTAGCCGACCGGATCGAAACCGAGTTCCGCGCTACCGAATGGGCGCTCCAACCACGCCAACAACGCCACCTCATCGTCTCCATTGCCGACATCACAGGTATCGCAGCATGAACGACGCCGAATGGTATCAGTCGCACCCGTGGCAGCCCGTCGCATGGATGGAACAAGCCGAATGTGTCGGCCTCGACATCATGGTGCCAGACACGCAGTCACAAAGCCATCAGGCACAAGCTGTCTGTGTCGAATGTCCGGTCCGCTCCGAGTGCCTCGAATACGCGCTGGCGGACCCTGGCCTAGTCGGCATCTGGGGCGGCATGACGTACCGGGAACGGCAACGGGAACGGCAACGGCGTGACATGAAGCCGAGCCAACGGAAGCCGATCAAACACGGCACCTACAGCGGATATGCGGCCCACAAACGTCACGACGTGCCCATGTGCGACGGCTGCCAGCAAGCCAAAGCGGCCTACGTCGCCCACCGTAAAGCAACAAAGGAGGCCGCGTAGATGGCCCGCATCAGAACCGTCAAGCCTGAAATTTGGACTGACGAGAACTTTATCGAGCTTTCACCGCACGCCAGATTGATGCTGATCGCGCTCCTAAATTTTGCCACAGACCACGGTGTTTTGCCCGATAAACCGAAAACGCTCAAAATGCAATGTCTCCCAGCGGACGACGTAAACGCCGAAGCACTCATTGAGGAGTGTGTGAGTGCTCACTTCCTACTCCGTGAGGTTGCACCGGACGGCTCAAAAGTCCTGGTCATACGCACTTTCAAGGATCATCAGCGGATCAATCGCAAGACGGATGGACGGTGGGGAGACCCCGAAATGTGGGTGAAATCAGTGACCACTCACGGAGTACTCACTGAGGACTCACACACGGAAGGGAAGGGAAGGGAAGGGAAGGGATCTATTACTACTTGCACTTCTTCTTCGCAAACATCCCCCTCAGGCCGCGTAGATACTTACAAGAGGCCTGTGGATAAGTCGGAGGAAGGGGAGGGGAAATCAAAAACCCTTTCAAAACCGAAAATCATCGACATCGCCGGCGCATTCCGAACCGTCACCGAGGCCGCATCATGAAACGGCAAGACGCCACCGAGATCGCCACCGAGGTTTGTCAGTTGTGGCCGAAGGGCCTTAATGCGAGCGTCTGGGAGGAAGTGCTCCAAGACGACTACAGCGACGCAGAACGCGCACGCATCGCCGTCCAAAAAATGAAACGGATCATCCACTACGCGCCATCCATCTCACACTTCCACGAACAGTACCTGCTTTCACCGTCAAGCTTCGACGTTGGTGAACCGACCGTCTGCACCGACTGCCTCAACGACGGCTGGCTCTTCGCCCCGAGCTATCTGCGGAGCGGCACCGAATACACCGCCGTCAAACCATGCGGCCATTGCAAACACGGCCGCAAAGCCGAACATTCCGCCATCTGGAAAGAACGCCTACTCCTCAAACCGTTCACCCCGACCACCGAAACCGACCAGAAGGAGAACGCAGCATGACCGAACACTTAATCCCCTGCGAAGGCAGCGGCCGTGACGGGAAACTGACACCGCTCGGAACCGTGGCCTGCGGCATGTGCGGAGGCCAACTCCTAAGCCTGACGCTCGAGATGCCAGCACACCACCGCCACAACCGCCACCACGACGAACACGAAGCCCTCGAACGCATCCGCGACCAATTCATCGACGCCCACAACCACCAGGAGCCAGCAGCATGAGCATCCACAGCACCGTCACCGAGCACATGTTCCGCCGAGCCGCAAAAGCCGTGACCGCCTTACAAACGATTGAACGTCACCTCAACGCCGAAGAAACCGAAGCGCTCGAAGGCGTCTCAGTGCCCCGTGACCCGTCGAGGGGACCAACGATGCCCTCAGACGATCCTGAGCCGCCCACAGGCCACAAGGATGCCACAGGAGACATTGCAACATCAGGGAGACTCGAACACATCCGTCGCAGTCGGGCATCAATCACATTGGCGCTCGGAGGCGTCGACAAAGCCTTCGACCACCTCGACCGCGTCGCCCGAGCCACACTGTCAACAAACCAGCCGAAACTTGACCCCGCCGACAGCACCGCCCTATGCAGCGGCCCCAACTGCGACCTACACCGGGAACCAGGCCGCACACTCTGCCTCGGCTGCGGTGCCGCGCTCGCCCGCATGGAACGACGAGAATCGAAGCCATGCTGCGGGATCTGCGGCGAACGTGACGTAGAAAGCTACCAGACCATTGCAGGCCTCGGATACCGTGGCATGACACACGACGGCACCAACTGGATCGCAGCCACCAGCAAAACCCCGAAATGCCGGACATGCCGCGACGACCTCCAGGTGGCAGCATGAAACGCCGGTACGGTGCCATCGGTGGCGACTGGATCGTCACCGTCACAGCAACATCGTTCGTTGATGTTGTCGCCAGAGACGCAGACCACGCACGCCGCATCGTCGAACGGCAACTGGCGGCAGACTACGGGACCACCGCCGGCCGCGTCATCGAGATCGTGGACGTGGAAGCAGCATGACAGCTACGTGACCGATGTCATAGTCAAATGACCTTGCGCCACCCGCCACGATCTGATATACATGCAATCAGTAGGCGTTACCCGTGTCCGTTGAGCTCAAAGCTCCGGCACGGGATCACGCCGAACGGAGGCAGCAAATGTCAAACGGCCCGAAGCACGCAGACCCAGAGTTCAAGCGAATACGTGACGCAATGAACCGCAGATCCAACGCCAATCCCGGCACCACCTGCCGACGCTGCGGGCTGACGCTTGCCGAACGACGCAAGGTCAAACCCAAAGACATTTGGACTACAGGTCATCCCGACCTACCAGGTGACCACGGATACGCACCAGAGCATCGCAGCTGCAACAGCAGCCTCGGAGCACAACACGCCAACGCCAAGCGCCTCGGCTTCGATCGTGGGCTCTAAAAGACTTGACAGATGGTGTACGCTGTGTATTGACAGGCGATATGAGCCTGACGCCCCCGACTCAGTACGGGGGAAACGCCGAATGGATTTGCGTACCGCGGTAATGTAGAGGCCAGTCGACTCGGTTAACGCCGACCCTCTGGACCTGTCGTCCTAATTGGTGCCTAAGAAAGCACCCGGCGAAAAGCATCAGCAAAGTGGTCCAACCGATTCGTCGGCTGGGCCACTTTTGCGTCACGGCCTCTGAGGCCCACCCCAACCCGTTTTTTGGGGAAACAGACCCCCGTCTAACCCTGCTCCCCTCTTCTTTCTCTCCCCGAAGGCATCGGAGGGGGCCGGCGACTTCGATTGGTGGGGTAATGCCGAACAACCTTACGGCCGCGCAGACCGGCGACCGAGTCAAAGCGCTCGAGACCTTACGCGACACGCTCGCCGCCCAGATCGACACGACTGAAGCCAATGTCCACGCACAGCTCGCCGCCCAGTATCGGGCGACGCTCGCAGAGTTGGCCGAGATTGCCGGGACACTGACGAAGCCGAAGGGCAGCCTTGACGAACTCAAGCACCGTCGCGAGGGTCGGCGCACAACGTCCAACGCATCTGCTAACGCCTGACGGCGACTTCGACTTCACAGACGGCGACGTAGCTATCGAGCTTGCCGCATCGCTTGGCCTTCACTTGCTGGACTGGCAGTGTTGGCTTGTCCGCTGGATCTTAGCCGTAGACGAGAACGGTATCCCGGCGTGCAACACGGTCATCCTGGTTGTTCCGAGGCAGTGCGGAAAGGGCGCCATCCTTGAAGCGCTTGAGTTGTTCTGGCTGATCGTTGCCGGCATCCCGACCGTGATTCACACGGCGCATGAAGCGGACACCGCCGCCGGTCATATGGAGCGCATCGAGTCGCTGACCGCTGACCCCGATATTGACCTTCCGAAGCTCCACACGTACAAGGCGAACGGCAAGGAACGCACCAAGAACCTCGACGACAAACTTGTATTACAGTACCGCACCCGCACGAAGGCCACGAAGCGCGGCGCATCGCCGCAACGTGTTGTCTTGGACGAGTCGCAGGAACTGCAAGACGCCCATCTTGCGGCACTTGTTCCAGCTATGGCTGCTCAGTCAATGAGCCCGGACAAGCTCCCGCAGTTGATCTATACCGGCTCCGCGCCGCTGGCACATTCCGAGTACATGCACCGGTTGCTTGACAAGGTGATCCGCACCCGGCCGGCGAAGACGCTGCTGGCGATGTGGGCTTGCGAGCCCGACGACGACCCGGAAGACGTTGACAATTGGTACAAGTCGAATCCGTCGCTCGGCATTCTGATCTCAGAAGAATGGGTGAGGGACACAGAGTTCCTTGTTATGTCACCGTCAGACTTCGCGGCCGAACGTCTCGGCATACCGGTCAAGCCGGTTGATAAGAGCGCAGGCCACGGCCTCATTGATCTCGACGTGTGGACCGCGCTGGCTCGCGTCAACGTTGAGTATGACCATTCGACAGTGTCGCTTGCGTGCGTCGTTGCCTATGACCGTTCGTGGACTTCGATCGTT
>Ga0222668_1000286_pt1 | contig 35567 bp, 32 predicted proteins | sample AntAcemetagen728_FD_179823 | JGI IMG/M metagenome (GOLD analysis project Ga0222668, IMG submission 179823) | Saline water microbial communities from Ace Lake, Antarctica - #728 | ecosystem: Environmental > Aquatic > Non-marine Saline and Alkaline > Saline | place: Antarctica: Ace Lake...
ACTGACGGTCGATCACGAAGGTTCCCTTGCCGTGTTTCCGCTCCACAAAACCTTCTTGGATCAGGTGGTGGAGAGCTTGACGGACGGTCAGGTAGGCCACTTCAAAAAACTGAGCCAAATCCCGTTCGGAGGGAAGTTGGTCTCCGGGACGGAAAACGCCGCTGAGGATATGTTTCCGAATCTGCTCGGCGGCACGCAGATATTTGGGCTGCTTATCTCCGCCCTTGCGCGAGGACTTCGACGTGGTTATGGGCTCAAATTGCTTCACAGGTTAAAGGATGGAGCTATAAATCAATATTGGCGGGCCGACAATGGGAATGTCCCTCGGAGAAATTTGGTTGTCCCGTTCCGACGGAAAGGTTCCTGTTTCTTCACGCTTTTCCATTTTGACAAAAATCCGCGCGACTCAATATGACTTCTGAGAAATCCTCTTCGAAAATGACCGAATGTTTCCTCGCCATTGATCTGGGAGGCACCTGGATCAAGGGGATCGCGGCTCCCGCCCCTTCCCGTCTCGCCTCAACGTTCTCCCCGGAGATTTCCCGAATCCGCAATCCCTCACAGGAGTGTCAATCCGCCGCGGAATTCGTCGAAACCCTACTCCCGTTTTTACGATGATATTTGGATTTCCGCCCTGGCTCATGAGTGGAAGGGACTTCTCGTGACCCGCGATGGCCATTTCAGCCACCTGCCGCAAATCGCTCTGGCCGTGGAAGACGAGGGGTGATTTTTCTGACACGTGCTGGCGGGGCGCCGGCACGAACACGCAGCCGCGTGCGGTACCCGGGAAAAATCAGTGGCTCATCAATTTTCCAATCGTGTCGCCCCAGGCTTCTTCGAGCGTGTCGAGAGACCATTTCCAAGCAGTCTTCCCAACGGAAATTTTCAGCTCCGGGCTGGCGGTGACAGATCCAAGCCGCTGGACGGGAACGCCGCGCCATTCCAAAAGAGATTGGGCGGCGGTGGCGTTTTGTTTTTTGACCGAAACCACGATGCGAGACTGGGATTCGTTGAAGAGGGCGACGAGCGGGTTTTCGGTCGCCGGGTTGGTGATGACGATGTCGGCACCAAGCGGACGGGATCCGCTGAGGCAGGATTCGGCAAGGGCTACGGCGAGACCGCCTTCGGAACAATCGTGGGCGCTTTGGGCGAGGCCCATGCGGATGAGGGCACGAACGGCGTTTTGGGCTGCCTTCTCGGTGGCGTAGTCGAGTCGGGGCGGGGCGCCGTCCTTGAGGCCCGCAAGAAGCAGGAGGTGTGAGGCTCCGAGTTCGTCTCCGGGATTTCCAATCAGCAGGATGATGTCGCCGTCTGCTTTGAAATCCTGGGTGGTGATGTGTTTGGCTTCCTCAATGATCCCGACCATCCCGACGGTGGGGGTGGGGTCGATGGATCCGGCGGGACTTTGGTTGTAGAGGCTGACATTGCCGCCGGTGACGGGGGTATCGAATTCGCGGCAGGCTTCGGCCAGGCCTTCCACGGACTCGCGGAGCTGGAGGAAGTTTTCCGGATTGTGGGGATTGCCAAAATTGAGGTTGTCGGTGACGGCGATGGGCACCGCGCCGGAACAAGCGAGGTTGCGGGCGGCTTCGGCCACGGCGATGCGGGCACCTTCGCGGGGATCCTGGCGGCAATAGATGGCATTGCAATCCGAGGTGGCAGCGAGAATTTTGTCGGCTTCACGCACAAGGAAGACAGCGGCATCCGAGCCGGGGCGAACGGCAGCCCCGAGGCGGACCATGTGATCGTATTGACGCCAGACCCAGCGCTTGCTGGCGATGGAGGGATGGGCGAGCAGGGCGGGGAGGACTTCGTGGCCTTCGGGAAGGGTGATCTTAGCGAGAAGCTCTTCGGCGCTGGGGCGGGGGACGGGGAGCTTTTCCGCCGCTTCTCGTTCATAGACGGGAGCTTCGTCGGCCAAAATTCGAGCAGGGATCTCGACCACGGTTTGGCCGTTGTCCTTCACGCGCATGAAGCCATCGTCGTTTACGACGCCCACTTCGGCATGGGGGAGATCCCATTTTTCGAAGATCTCCTTCACGGTGGCTTCCTGGCCCTTCTTGACGATGACGAGCATGCGTTCCTGGGATTCGCTCAAGAGGGTCTCGTAGGGCGTCATCCCGGTCTCGCGCTTGGGGACCAAGGCGAGATCAATCTCGACTCCGGTGCCGCCGCGACTGGCGGTTTCGCAGGTGGAACAGGTGAGTCCGGCGGCTCCCATGTCTTGAATGCCTGCGACGCAGCCGCTGGCGAGGAGTTCGAGGCAGGCTTCGAGAAGGAGCTTTTCCCGGAAGGGGTCTCCGACCTGGACGGCGGGACGGTCTTCCTTGGATTCCTCGGTGAGGTCGCGGGAGGCAAAGGCGGCTCCGGCGAGTCCATCGCGGCCGGTTTCGGCTCCGACGTAAAAGACCGGGTTGCCGACGCCGACGGCTCCGCCGCGGGCAATTTGATCATGCCGGAGAATGCCGAGACAGAAGACATTGACGAGCGGGTTGCCGGAATAGGACTCGTCGAAGGCGACTTCGCCGCCTATGGTGGGGATGCCGATGCAGTTGCCATAGTGGGCAATCCCATCGACGACGCCGGCAAAGAGGCGGCGGTTGCGGGCCCATTCTTTTTCCTTTTCCGGAGTGGCGGTTTCGGCGTCTCCGGTGATGGGTCCGAAACGAAGCGAATTGAGGCTGAAAACCGGGCGAGCCCCCATGGTGAAGATGTCGCGGATGATGCCGCCGACGCCGGTAGCGGCCCCTTGAAAGGGTTCGATCGCACTGGGGTGGTTGTGGCTTTCCATCTTGAAGGCCACCGCCCAACCATCGCCGATGTCGATGACGCCGGCATTTTCCTCGCCCGCTTTAACCAGGACCTTGGGGCCGGTGGTGGGAAATTTTTTCAGTTCCGGCCGGGAGTTTTTATAGGAACAATGTTCGCTCCACATGACCGAGAAAACGCCCAGTTCGGTGAAATTGGGATCGCGTCCCAGCGCCGCTTGAATGCGCTCGTATTCCTCGGTGGTGAGACCGTGTTTGGCGATGAGTTCAGGAGTAATGGGAGACATGATTTTTTAACCACAGAGGGCACAGAGGGCACGGAGAACACAGAGGTTCATAAAGAAATTCGTTTGAGACCGTCCTTGAGGAGCGGAACGTTAAAATTGATAAGGAGCGCGGTTTTTAGCTCGGTGAGTTTGAGGTAGGTGAGGACCTGATCGTGGTGAACGGGTTGGAGTTGGTCGACGGCCTTGAGTTCGACGAGAACCCTGTTTTCAACGACGAGATCAGTACGAAAACCAGACTCGAAACGCAGATTGCGATAAATGAGGGGCACCTCTTGCTGGACGGTGACTCGATAGTTACGCTCGACCAACTCGAAGGCGAGGCATTTTTCATAGACCGATTCGAGTAAGCCGGGGCCGAGATTTTTATGGACCGTGATGGCCGAGGCAATGATGGCATCCGTAATATTGCTATTCGGAATCTCTGTGCCCTCTGTGTTCTCTGTGGTCAAATTCATCATGCGGCTGGGCGAAGGGGCGAACTTGGCCAGGCGAGGAGGCTCTCGAAGAGAATTTTGCCGTCGGTGCTGCCGAGGAGGGGGTCGCAGGCACGTTCGGGGTGAGGCATGAGGCCATAGACATTGCCGGCCCGGTTGCGGATGCCGGCGATATGATCGCAGGAGCCGTTGGGATTGCCGGCCTCGTTGGTGCGGCCGCGAGAATCGCAGTAGCGGAGAAGAATTTGGCCATTGCGTTTGAGGTCGTTCAAGGTGGCATCATCGGCAAAATAACACCCTTCGCCGTGCGCGATGGGGATGTTTAAGACGGTACCGGTCGAGGTCATGTTGGTGAGACCGGAATTGTGGTGTTCGACCCGGATGGAGGTTTGTTCGCAAATAAAATGGAGACCCCGATTGCGAACGAGGGCCCCGGGAAGGAGACCCGATTCGCAGAGAATTTGAAAACCATTGCAGATCCCCACGACGGTTCCTCTGGCGGCGGCAAATTCCTTCACCGCCTGCATAATGGGAGAAAATCGGGCGATGGCCCCACAGCGGAGATAGTCGCCATAGGAAAATCCTCCCGGCAGAATCACGGTATCGAAGCCCGCGAGGGAGGCGTCCTTATGCCAGACCGCTTCGGCGGTGGCACCGGGCAGGGCGTTGAGGGCGAGGAGACAGTCCTGGTCGCAGTTGGACCCGGGGAAGCGGATGACGGCAAATTTCATAACAAATAGGTAGGGCGGTTTTGATACTGCAACGGATCGGGCGCAGCCCGAACGGCCAGGCTTTCAAACCGCCGTGATTTCTCAGAGTTCTCGAACGGCAGCGCCTCTACCCCATTTGGAGGGTGTAATCCTCGATGACGGGATTGGAGAGGAGATCCTTGGCGATAGCGTGGAGTTTGGATTCGGCGGTACCATCGGGAAGTTCAATCTCGATGGATTTCCCGACGCGGACCGTTCCGACCGACTCGAGGCCGAGGTGTTTCATAGCTTCGGCGGTGGCCGCTCCCTGGGGGTCAAGGACGGACGGTTTGGGCATGACGGTGACAATGGCTTTCACAGGCGGAAATTTAACCGCCAGAAATATTAAGACCACCAAGAAATGCAAAAAGCCCGGAATTCCATCCGGCGACCGAAGAGGCGGGAACTCGCCTGTTCTCGCCGCCCAGGAATTTCATGGTTGCTCGACAGGAGTGTGAGCGTTTGCTAAATTTCGACTCATGGACATCCGCCTCACCGCAGAAATTCATCGCGAAGGCGATTGGTATATCGGCTTTTGTCCAGAAGTCCCCGAGGCCAATGGCCAGGGCCGCACACCCGAGGAGTGCGCTCAAAGCCTAAAGGAAGCTGTTTTGCTCTTGATGGAAGACCGGCGCGAAGACGCACAGCGTAAGCTCACGAACGATGTTCGGGTGCTGGAACTGGCGTGAAGCGCCGGGAATTGATCCGCCATTTGCAGAAACATGGCTGCCCACTCAAGCGGGAAGACGGATCCCATTCCATCTATTGGAATCCCCGCACGGGTCGCCGTGAGCCGGTTCCCCGCCATTCCGAAATTTCCGACATGCTGGTCAAAAAAATCTGTCGGATGCTCGAAGTTCCCACACCATGACAGTGTAAAATCGAAGTCCGCCCTCCTGATCAGAACAAGAATCGCAGTGCGGAAATGCCGCCGTAGCAGAAGGCGATCCACAGACCATTCGCCACGAACCAGCTTGCAAGGAAGATGTGCCAGTCGCGGCGGGTCATGCCGCTGTAGGCTTCTCGGCGCAGGTAGGTTGTGGTGATAAAGGGATCGTATTTGACCGAGAGAATGACGAAGGCGGCAAGATCGCCGCGTGTGACGAGCCAAGCCAAAGTCCGCCGCCAGCGGGACGGGCCGTCGTAATGCCGGAGGTTTTTGACGAATTCAAGGCCGAGCCAGTCGCGGCCCAACCGGTCGTAGAGCCGCAGCAGGAGGAGACAAAACACCAGCGAGGCCAGCGCCATGATCGCGCCGCCGATCCACGGCCCCAGCTTCCAGATCACGACAGGGTAGAGCGCATAATCGAAGCCGTAGTCGAACACCTTCCAGGTCAGGAATCCGGTTGCGAGTTCCGCCGTTCGTTTGATGGGAGGGCGAGGCTCTGCCCGAACCGTGACTTCAGGGATGCGCCACAGGGTCGGGGTATAGTTCTTCTGGACGGCATATTTGAGGAGAATGCGAGCGGTTTCCGGCGTTTTTCAGATCCAAGGAAGGTGAGAAAGGTGCCGGGGCCAAATTCGTCGTTGAAAAGCAGCACGAGATTACCATGGAGCCAGCACCAGCGGGTGTGTCCACTGGCATCGTAGAAGAGGAGGGTGGAGAAGCAAAAGTCGGAGTAGGGATCGAATTGATGGGTGAAGGCTTCGATGGCGGAACGGTCGGCCATTTCCAGCGGCTTGAAATGAGGGAAGAGCGGTTCTTTGGGAGGGCGAGGCTCCGTCCGAGCCATGATATCCGTCATGAAAAAAGTGGGCTCAGCGGGAGCTTTGCCCTCCCGGTCAGAGGGCTTTTCCGGCTCCGTTGCGCAAGGTCAATGTTATTCATGGGATGCCGCCCTTCGGTGGAATCCTCTGCAAGAATGCCATGGGTTTGGTGGGCTTCATTGCGGAAGTGTCAGAGTCGGGGCATGGCAAGTCGCACATCTCCGGGATTGCCTCCGGGCAAGCTGAACCTCTTCGGACCGCAAATTCAGAGGTTTCGCATGGAACGGGGCTGGTCGCAGGTTCAGTTTTTGCTTCGGTTGCGAAAGCTCGACTGGAATATCCAACCTTCGGTACTCGCAAATATCGAAACAGGGCGGCGTTCTTTGACGGACAACGAACTGGTGCTGCTACTGAGGGCATTGAACAAAACGCTGGCTGATCTGCGTTAGCCCCAATGCCGTTCGGGAATTCACGTTGGTTTCAAAATCGATCCAACAGATTACGCAACGCCCAAGGCAGCTGCAACGGATTCGGCAACCGCCGAAACGGCCAGGCTTTCAAGAGAAGACGGACGGATCATCGATCCATCCCTACCCATGAATGGTAGGGCGGTTTTGATAAAACCGCCGTGAATTCTCCGAATTCCCGAACGGCATTGGCGCGATCCCGTCTTCGCGGACTGGAGGCAGGGAAGGTGTTGGGCTATTCCCGGAGCCTGGTTGGATCTTTCCCGGAGAGGACGTGCGGGATTTTCCAACGCGTTTTTCGGCGTGTCCAGGCAGCGGAACCCGTCACGGAATGCGTCCTCATCAGCCAATTTCAGATTCCAACGCTGAAAATCGCCAACCGACTAATTGAGTCGACCGCTTCAAAGAATCGGTTAGCGATTTTACGTCTGACTGGAGACGCTTTCGAGAGATCCCCGATGGCTAAAGCCAATTTTTGCTGCCAGCACTGAAAGCTACCAACCGATAAATTGAGACGGCCGTCTCAGAGAATCCGTTGGCGAGTATGCGCATCGTTGTGGATATTTTCCACTTCGACGTTCGATGTTTTGCTTCTTTACGCCGGCTCTCGGCGATGGCGGAAGATCAGAACGCCACCGGTAAGAACCCCTGTCCCGAGGCAGGTGAGGGAAAAGAGGTCACCGTAGCGGGTGTAAAAAGTCAGTTTGGGTTCCTTCGGGACCTCCAAATTGGAGAAGAGGACCCCTTCAAAAAAGGTGCTTCCGGATTCCGTTTCGAGGCGGTGGAGGAAACGTCCATGCGCATCAATGACGCAGGTGAGTCCGGTATTGGCCGCCCGGACCATGGGGATTTTGGTTTCGACGCAGCGAAAGAGCGAGTGTTGGACGTGTTGCTCGGCCCCTGCGCTTTTGAGAAACCAACCATCATTGGTCAAGGTGACAAAGAGTTGAGCTCCTTGGAGGACGAAGCGCCGGGCGAGATCGCCGAGGGTATCTTCAAAGCAGATGAGCGGGGCGATTTTCACCGGTCGGCTGGCCATCTCGAGAAGAATGGGTGCGCGTCCGAAGTCGAAATCGTCAGGGATTTGCGAGGTGATCCAAACGGGGTAAGGGACCAGATGGCGGAAAGGAAGAAACTCCCCGAACGGAACGAGGTGAATTTTGTTGTAGGTCTGGGCGGTGCGGGCGCTGTCGGTGAGAAGGACGGCCGAGTTGAAGTCGCCGGTGGTGTCAAAATTGACCGTGCCGAGGAGGAAATCTCCGGGGTGCTTTTCTGCCAGGGTTCGAACCACATCCCAATTGTGTTGATCGGAAAAGAGCGGTTGGGGCGTGGCGGCTTCCGGCCAGATGATCAGGTCGGGATGCATGGACATGGCATCCTCGGTCAGGCGGACATGTTGTTCGAGAATCGCTTCCTCCCGGGCCGGATCACGTTTTTCCATGATGGGAACATTGCCTTGGATGGCGGCAATGCTGAGCGACTCGGAGGGCACGGGTTTCTCGAAGAGTTCGCGCACCCCATAGCCAAAGACGAGAGCGATGAGGGCAACGGTGAGACTGAAATCGTAGTGCGGTCGCAGTTTGTGGCGCCCGATTTCCACCTTGAGACGTTTGACCGTGAGGACAATCATGACATTCACCATCACGAGGAGAAAAGAAAGTCCGCCCACCCCGGTGATGTCAGCAACTTGGATCAGGGCGAGGTTGGCGTGGAGGGCAATCCCGAGTCCGTTCCAGCCGAAACCGGAAAGAACCACGCCCCGGAGCCATTCCAAGCCGACCCAGGTGGCGGCGGCCAAGATGGCGATGAGGAGATTCGGCCACGACTTCATCCACACCGGACGGGCTTCGAAGGGGGACTGCCGCGGTTTCAGCGCCGCGACGACGAGCGCCCACAGCGCCGGATAAATGGCAAGGTAGAGGCTGAGGGCAATCCAGCCGGGAAGGGTGACGGTGATGAGCCAATGGAGGCTGCCGACAAAATATGCGGCGCCGGCCAGATACCCGAGGAGAAAGCGCCGGAGGGGTTCGCGACGGCTCCAGGGCTCGGAAAACCACAGCGCGCAGATCACCGGAGTGAGGCCAACCCAAGCGAGGCCGCCCCAATTGATCGGGGCGTAACATAATGCGAGCAGCCCGCCACTGAGCAGGGCGCAAATCCAAGGCCAAAGTCGTTTCATTCTAAAAACAAAAATAAACCACAGAGTGCGCAGAGGACACAGAGTAAAACTTTTTTCTACTCTGCGGAGCGGATGGCGACGACGCGCATTTGGGCGCTGACTTGGCCACGGAATTCGTTGCGTTCGAGGGTGAAGGCAACGTCCCATGGGGGGCGGGGCAGTTCGTGTTCGGCCCCATTGAAATAAATAGCCTGAACGCGGTCGCGGCCCTCACCGAAGTCGAGGCGGAGGTGTTTTTCCTTCAAGACTCTCGGCGGCGCAGAGGGGGTAGCGGCGCGAATTGCGTAGTGCGGCTGGGGATTGGACATCCCATAGGGTTCGAGCAGTTCCTGGGTTTCTACCAGGGAAAGGGAAATGTCTTCCATCGAAAGTTCGCCGTCGAGGTGCAACTTGGGCGTGAGGATCTCGGCGGTGAGGGCTTGGCGGGCTGATTGCTCGAAGGCGCGGCGAAAGGCTTCCAGGTTGTCTTGGCGGATGGTGACCCCGGCCGCCATCTCGTGACCGCCAAATTTTTCTAAATGGCTGGCGCAGTGGCTCAGCGCCGCGACGAGTGAAAATCCTTCGATGCTCCGGCCGCTGCCTTTGCCCAGACCTGTTTCGTCGAATCCGATCAGGACCGTGGGGCGATGATGGCGTCGCATCACCCGGGAGGCGACAATGCCAAGAACCCCGTGGTGCCAGCCCGGATGGCCTGCGACAATGCAGGAATCGCGATCGGCGACAAAATGACGTTCGATCCAGGCGTCCACCTCCTGGGCCACGCCTTGTTCGAGTGCGCGGCGGTCGACGTTTTGGCGGTCGAGGTCGGCGGCGATCTGGGCGGCTTCGGCCGAATCATCCGAGAGCAAGAGCCCGAGGGCCGCGGTGGCGGTGCCGAGCCGGCCGGCCGCGTTGATCCGAGGACCAAGGCGGAACCCAATGTCGCTGCCCCGGATGGGGGCTCGCACATCGCTGACCTCCATGAGCGCACGCAGGCCCGGCCAGCGCGTTTTGGTCATTTGTTGCAAACCGCGTCGGACCAGGATGCGGTTTTCGTCCACCAGAGGGACGAGATCCGCAATGGTGGCGAGAGCCACCAAGTCGAGGTACTCCCGCAGGTCGATGCCGGGGCTTGGCTTGCGCCGGAGAATGGCGTGCGCCAATTTGAAGACGACCCCGGCGCTGCATAAATAGTGAAAGCCGGTTCCGAGCTTCGGGTTGACTAACGCGACGCAGCGGGGTTTGTCAGCAGACGGTTCGTGGTGATCGAGGATGACCACGTCGGCTCCGCGGGCGCAGATCTCTTCGACCTCGGCGGCAGAATTTGTCCCGCAATCGACGGCAATGAGAAGACGGGGCGAAAACTCCTCAAAACAACGAGCCACTCCCGACGGACTGAGGCCGTAGCCTTCATCGACCCGGTGGGGGAGGAAACATTCGACCTGGGCTCCCAGAGAGGTGAGGAAACGTTTCAGAATCGTGAGGGAAGTGACTCCGTCCACATCGTAATCTCCGTAAAGCACAATCGACTCCTGGCCTTCCACCGCTTGGAGCACCCGAGTGCAGGCGGCAGACATATTGGGAAGAAGCTCCGGATCGCTGAGGGTCTTGAGCCGGGGATGCAAAAAGGCCTCGGCGTCTTCGGCCGTGGCACAAGCATTTCGAGTCAGGATGCGAGCCAGGGCCTCGGGAAGCTTGAGGGCGCGACCAAGAATTTGGGTGGAGGGATTTAGGTTTGATTGAGGAAAGATCCACCGCCGCTGCATCGCGGGATGATAGGCGCATTCTCCGAAGGCCGAAAGTCCAAAGTCCAAGGCGGGCCGTTCGATGTCTTGCCTTTTCAATTTCTCTACTTGTCGGGATGAGATTTTGTGCTATGAATCGTCCATGTCGATTATCGCGAGCTCCATTTTGCTTCTCGCCCCTCGACTCGGGGTGCTCCCGAGCCGACTACTTCTCCTTTCCTAGCGGGATAGGCTGCGTTTCCGGTGGACGCGGTTTCAGGCCGCGAACAATTCTCCAACCTTCACCGGGAAACTTTTTAAAAATCCTATGTCAAACCAAGTCAAAATTTTCGATACGACGCTGCGCGACGGCGAGCAATGCCCCGGCGCCAGCATGAACCTGAGAGAAAAAATGGAAATCGCGCGCCAGTTGGCGCGCGTGAACGTCGATGTCATCGAGGCGGGATTTCCCGTCATCAGCGATGGTGATTTCGAGGCGGTGCAAACCATTGCCACCGAGGTCCGGGGTCCTGTCATTTGCGGGTTGGCCCGCTGCGTCGCCAAGGATATTGAAGCGGCTGGAGCGGCGGTCAAACCGGCCGGCGACCGGGGACGCATCCATGTCTTCTTGGCCACCTCCGCCATCCATCGGGAGTTCAAACTGAAAAAAGCCGAGGAACAAATCATCCACATGGCAGTGGAAGGGGTGCGTCAGGCCCGCACTTTAGCCAAGGATGTGGAGTTTTCGCCCGAGGACGGTTCGCGCACTGAGCCGGAGTTTTTGGCCCGGGTCGTGCAGGCGGTCATCGAGGCTGGTGCAACGACGGTGAATATTCCGGACACCGTCGGTTATGCCGTGCCCGAACAATATGCCGCCCTGATCGAGTATTTGCGCGGCAATGTCCGATCCATCGACGATGCCATCATTAGCGTGCATTGTCATGACGACTTGGGGCTGGCGGTGGCCAACTCCCTGGCGGCGGTCCAGGCCGGAGCGCGTCAGGTCGAGGGGACCTTTAATGGCATTGGCGAACGGGCCGGGAACTGCGCTTTGGAAGAGGTCGTCATGGCGATCAAAACCCGGGGCGAGTTTTATCACGGATTGCACACCAATGTGGTCACCCGTGAGATCCTCAAAACTTCGCGGATCGTCAGCCGCATGAGCGGTCTGCATATCGCTCGGAGCAAAGCCATCGTGGGGGAAAATGCTTTTGCCCACAGCTCAGGCATTCATCAGGACGGGATTCTGAAAAAACGCGAAACCTATGAGATCATGGATCCCAAGGAAGTCGGTTGGGGCGGGACCGAATTGCCTTTGACCAAGCACAGCGGTCGCCATGCCATGGTGGCCCGATTGGAGCATTTGGGTTATCAATTGAGCGAAGAGGAACAAATGAGCGTCTTTAATCGATTCAAAGAAATCGGGGATAAAAAGAAATTCGTCTATGATGAAGATCTGTCCGCCTTGGTGGAAGATTCGGTCTCCGCGACCGAGGAGGCCTATGTGCTTGATTACATCCATGTCACCTGCGGAAGTACCACTGTGCCCACCGCCACGGTGCGGTTGAAAAAAGATGGCGAATCCTTGCAGGATTCCAGTCCTGGCAATGGCGCGGTCGATGCCGCCATGCAGGCCATTGACCGCATCGTCAACCGTAGCGGACAGTTGGCCCAATATACTGTCGAGGCGGTGACCCAGGGACGGGATGCGCTGGCGGAAGTGACCTTGAAAGTGGACTTCGGCAACGGAGATCTCATCACGGGCAAAGGGGCCAGCACCGACGTGATCGAGGCCAGTGCCCGTGCCTATGTCAATGCGGTCAACCGGGCCGTAGCCTTGCACGGACGACGTCAGGCGATGGCGGCGGCTCCGATCTGAACAACCTGCGGCGAACTCTCGACCTGGGTGGATGATGTCATTTTGCAAGCGTGGTTTGGCAAGGCAGTTGTAATTTTTCGGTCTTCGTTTTTTGACGCACGGTTCTAAGCGTCTGAGACATTCCGTGAGCAGATCGAGGGCTGTCCGAGTCAGCATTTCGTCAATGAGGTGCTGCTGATCGCTCGGAGAGCCTAAGGGATCGACCGCCGTTCTGTCTCTTCCGAAGAGCGACACCGGTCGTGAGTTGACCTTGGCAAGCAAGCGGATAATTTGGCAACATGCCGACGTACCAATGCCCTTCAGTTCCGAGCGCGCCCCCGTCACCAGGGAGGAGTAGTGGACGAATATTGCTGGCCTCTGCTGTGCTGACGCTGACCGGATGCTCCGCCTTCCTGCGCGACACTCCTACGCCGATTCCCACCCAGGCGACGCAGCTATCACCTGTCGGGCCGGCCACGACGCTTGTGGTGTTTCTGCCGGGGCGCGGCGACTCGATGGAGGATTTTGACCGCCACAATTTCACTGCCGTGTTGCGCGATGCGGGCATCAACGCCGACACGATCGCGGTGGATGCCCACATGGGCTACTATTTTAATCGGACCGTGATCGAGCGATTGCGCACCGACGTGCTGGAGCCCGCCCGGGCGCAAGGTTATCGAAGGATCGTGCTCGCTGGCGTGTCCCTCGGCGGTCTCGGAGCGCTGCTGAACGAACGCGATGCCCCGGGATTGGTGGACGAGATCGTGTTGTTTGCGCCATATCTAGGCGACAAGGCCGCGCTGTTTGAGCAAATCAGCGCCGCCGGAGGCCCGGCGGCGTGGGCGGCCGGACGTGATCCGACCGCAGGTGGCGTTGAGGAGCAAATCTGGACGTTTCTCGGCAACCGGTCGGCCGCGTTGCCGCCGACCTGGCTTCTCTACGGGCGCGATGATTCGCTGGCGCCCGGGCACCAAATGCTCGGGACGCTTTTGCCGCCAGCGCACGTAAAAACCGTGACGGGAGCCCACGATTGGCCGACTTGGCTAACGCTCTGGCGCGACGTCTGTCTGAATTCTGAATTGTTTGCCGCGGAACGAGCCGGCGTGAGAACCGGCCGCCCCGACCCGTCGAAGGGAAAGCCTGAGTTATGAAAAAAAGCGAACAACGGTCGCCCGTTTCGGGATTTGGTGGTCGGCCACCACGACCTCAAGAGCGACGCGCTGGTGGGCGGGCCGTTGCGCCACGTGGCATCTGCTACAAGGCCCAGGGCTAGGAGCTGCTCCGGGTGAACCGGGGCTTCGAGCGGAGTGGGCAGGATTATTACATCGCTCACGACCGGCTCAAGCAGCTCTGGGAGCGCGAGCTTGTTCCCCAAGCCCGGCAGCCAGCACCGGGGAGTTGCGCGGGCTGTGGGAGCTGTGCCGCCGGTTGCCCGAGTGGCGCAAGCTCAAGGGCCGCGATTACCCGTGGTGTTGTTTCGGTCGCTCCCAACTCTGCGGGCTACAAATGACCAGTGCCTACTGACGTCTAACGAACCAACTACCAGTTTTTAATCCACTGGTTTGTCTTGGTGGACGCTCCCCGTGACCAGAGATCGAAGAAATTCGTTCCGCTCCGGTTGGCATTCCCAGGATATTGGTAGCCGTAATTTTCGCCGAAAGGATCGACGATGGGACCCGTGGTAAGATTGTCGCCCATGGTTTTGGAGAATTCAAAATAGACTTTTTTACTTGTTTCGGCCGGACTCAGGTTGGTACGGAGGAAGGCGTTGTCTCCAGACGGCGCGGATGCGGTCCCAGTCGGATAATCTCCATTGTCCGCCTTGTAGCTTTCCAATGCCGCAGAGAGAGCGGCGATTTCCGTTTCGGCCCGGGAGCGGGCGGCCTTCTTTTGGATGAAGCCGGCTGTATTAAGCGTGAGGGCAGCGAGAATCGCAATGATCGCGATCACGATGAGCAACTCGACGAGGGTAAATCCCTCGGGGAATTTTGAAAGCCTGGCCGTTCCGGCTTCGCCGGAGCGGTTGCAGCGATTTTTGATTTTCGACTTTCGAGGGGATTCGTAAAAAGAGGCATCGTTCCGCGTTCCTGCGGGATGACGGTTCTTCCAATCGAAAATCGACAATCGAGATTCGAAAATTTTCATGCTCATTGTTGCTGCATGCCGCTGATGATACTGATGAGAGGCATGAACAAGGCGATGACGATGGTTCCGACGATGAGGGCGAGGAAGACAATCATGATCGGCTCCAGGAGCGACGTCAGCCCGGCGACGGCGTTGTCCACTTCGTCGTCATAGACCTCGGCGACCTTCAGAAGCATTTCAGGGAGTTGTCCGGTCTCTTCACCCACGTCGATCATGCTGATGACCATAGGTGGAAAAACTCCGCTGGCCTCGAGGGGCTGGACGATCGATTCGCCCTCCTTCACGCTGTCGTGCACCTTTTTGATGGCGTTGGCGATAACGACATTGCCGGCGGTTTCGCGAGTGATGTTGAGAGCTTGCAAGATGGGAACACCGCTGGTCACCAAGGTGCCCAGCGTCCGGCTGAAGCGGGAGATGGCCGACTTGCGGGTAAGATCGCCGAATAAGGGAGCTTTCATCTTAACGGTATCAAGGATGGCAGCCCCTTTCGGGGTCTTGCCAAGAATGGTGTAGAGAATAGCCAAGACCACAATTCCGACGATAATGAGGAGGATGTTGTCCTTCACCGCGTTGCTGGTGGCGATGACGAACTGGGTCAGAGCGGGGAGGGGTTTGCCGCCCAACATGTCGTCAAAGATGGCCTGGAATTTCGGCACAATGAAAACGAGGAGGAAGGCCATGATCGCAATGGCGATGACCAAGACGATGGCGGGATAAAACATGGCCGCGACCACCTTGTTTTTGATCTTCTGGGCTTTTTCTTGGAACTCAGCCAGACGAAGCAACACCAGTTCGAGCACACCGCCGAGCTCGCCGGCTTTGACCATGTTGACGTAAAGCTTGTTGAAGATCTTGGGATGACCGGAAAGGCTTTCCGAGAAAGTGCCGCCGCCTTGGACCGCTTCGGCCAAGCTGATGATGACCTTGCGGAGCACCAGATCGGGCTCCTGTTTGGCGAGAACGGTAAGTCCCCGCAGGAGGGGAAGGCCCGCGTCGATCAGGGTGGCGAGCTGCCGGGTGAAAATCATCAACGTCTTTCCCTTGACCGTCTTTCGTTCCAGCAAGGGAATATTAAGGTTGATTTGTTTGCTGGCGACCGAAGGTTTGGCCGCCTTCTGGACCTTGGCGGGCTTTCCTTTGCCTTCCTCGGAGATCGTCTTGGGAAAATATCCGGATTGCCGGAGTTGCCCAACGGCGTCGTTTTGGGTGTTGGCGTCGATGACTCCGGCGGTTTCTTGACCGCGGGAATCGAGGGCTACGTAGGTATAGCGAGGCATAGGGGAATTCAGGTGTTTGGTGGAAAGAAGTTATCGACCGCTGAGTATTCTGTCGAGGAAAGATTGTTTTTAAGCGGCGAGAAAAGAATTCTCCTGGCGTTCCCTGCCGATCGTGGTCGCCGGCCCATGGCCCGGCAGGACTTCGACGCCGTCGTCGAGTGGCAGCAATTTGGTCCGAATCCCCGTGAGCAAAAGCTCCCGGTCCCCGCCGGGAAGATCCCAGCGGCCGATGCCGCCCCGGAACAAGACGTCGCCGCCGATGAGGGTGTTTTCTGTCGGAAGGAAAAAGCAGAGGCTCCCGGGGCAATGACCGGGCACATAGAGGGAAGTCACGGAGAGTCCGAGAAACTCCCGAGGGCCTTCGTCAATGAGGAAATCTGCGGAGAAGGTCTTAATTTCCAACTCGAACCCCCATTGGCGGAAATAATTTTCTTCCTCGGTCATCGGGATGGTGTCGGCGTGGTAGCCGACCTTGCAGCCATGGCGTTGGACGATGGCCGCAGCGTCCGCAATGTGGTCGAAGTGTCCATGGGTGAGCAAAAGGAGGTCAATCCGGGTGTCGGCGAAGGCGGCGTCGGCACCCTGGGGGGCATCAAAAAGAATGTTTCCCTCCGGGGCTGCGTGGAGGAAAGAATTGGTATCAAGGACGCCGCCGGTAAAGATTTTGAACTGATTCATTGGAAAGTGGTCTCACAAAATAATTGATGTGGAAGTTTGATTTTTCCATCGGGCTCTGCAAATTCAATTTAGGAATTATATCATGAAGCACACAAAAGACAGACTTCTTGGCTTGAGAATCCTCATGGCCATCAGCATCGTATTGGCGGGGACGACGATCCCGGCTTCAGCTTCCACCGACCCGGGATTGGTGGCCGCCTCGGTGGGCAGGTGGTTGGAACAGGGACACTACACTCGCCAGAAATTGGACGAGGAGATGTCGCGCAAGTTTCTGCAAACGTATCTCACGGCGCTGGATTACAACAAACTTTACTTCACGACCGAGGATGTGACGGAGTTTCAGGGCGAATATGGTGACACGCTGGGCGGGTCGGTCTTGCGCGGTGAGGTGGAGCCGGCGAGAAAGATCTTTGCCCGTTTCAAAAAGCGGGTCGAGGACCGGGCGGCTAAAAACAAGCCGCTGATCGAAAAAGACTACAAGTTTGACAGTGACCGGACGGCGGAATTGAACCGTCAGGATGCCGCTTGGCCCAAGGATGTGGCGGAAGCTGATGCCATCTGGAGCCGCCGGATCGAGGCCGATCTCCTCAAGGAAGAGTTGGCGGAATTTCACATCCGCCCTCCCAAGGAAGCCGTTGCCCGCCGCTATGATCGGGTCCTCCGTTATGTCAACGAGATGGAAGATGAGGATGTGGTCAAAGTCTTCCTCAGTTCGCTAGCTCAGACCTACGATCCGCATTCGGAGTACTTCACCCCGTCGGATTTGGAGAATTTTCAAATTGCGATGCGGCTTTCGCTGGTTGGGGTCGGGGCGGTTCTCACCTCCGAGGACGGCTACGCCAAGGTGCGCGAAGTGGTGCCCGGCGGACCGGCGGACCGAGATGGTCGCTTGGGAGTGAATGACCGCATCGCCGCCGTCGCCCAGGGGGATGAGGAATTTGAAGATGTGGTCGATATGAAACTCGACAAGGTGGTGGAGAAAATTCGGGGCAAGAAAAATACCGTGGTGCGGTTGTTGGTCATTCCAGGGGAAGCCAGCGATCCGGCCAAGCGTGAGATCATCGACATCCAGCGCGATGAGGTGAAGCTCAAGGATCAACAGGCCAAAGCCGAGGTCCTGGATTTCGATGTGGGCGACGATCAGACCCGGATCGGATGGATCACCCTGCCGTCGTTTTATGCCGACATGGAAAATAAGGGGATCTTCCGGGACAAATCGAAGGACAAAAGTACCACCGTCGATGTGCTGGCCTTGATCAATCGACTCAAGGCGGAACACATCGAAGGCTTGGTCATTGATTTGCGCCGTGATGGCGGGGGATCCTTGGAAGAGGCGATCAACCTCACCGGTCTCTTCATTCCCAAGGGACCCGTGGTTCAGGCCAAGGACTCCAATGGCAATATCTCTGTTTCGCAAGACTCGGATCCGGAAGTGGCCTACACTGGGCCCCTGATTGTTCTGGTCAATCGGCTCAGCGCGTCGGCCAGTGAGATCTTTGCGGCCGCCTTGCAGGACTATGGGCGGGCAATCATCGTGGGAGACGAACGGACTTTTGGCAAAGGCACGGTCCAAACGGTTTTGGATTTGGGACGCTTTATGCCGTCCTTTAGCCTGGGTGCGACCGATGCTGGGGCGCTCAAGCTGACCATTCAAAAATTCTACCGCGTCCAGGGGGGCTCGACCCAGTTGAATGGGGTGGAGTCAAATATTGTCCTGCCGTCCCTGACCGACAATGTCGAAATCGGCGAAGGATCGCTCAAGCACCGCCTCGCCTATGATGAGGTGGCTCCGGTGGAAATTTCCAAGACTTCCAGCGCGGTGCCCCACTTTCTCGATGAACTGAAGCGGCGTTCCAGCGGGCGGATCGCGGCAGATCCTGATTTTATCTACACGATCGAAGAGATGCGTCGGATCCGCGAGAAACTGGATTCCAATCAAATTTCGCTCAACGAGAAACAACGCAAGGTGGAGCTGGCTGACGAAAATATCCGCAAAGAAAAACGGGACAAAGAGCGTGAATCCCGGGGGCCGGCCTTTGACGTCAAAGCTTATGAATTGACTCTCGATGATCTGGCTTCGCCCAAATTGCGCCCAGTCGCTTTCGACCGTAAACCCAGTAAGGAAGAGCTTGCCGAAATGGCCGAGGAAGGCGGGAGCAAGAAGGATGCGAAGGCCGAACCGGATCCGATCCGCAACGAAACATTGCGGATTATGGAAGATATGATAGAACTCAATCGCCAGACCAAAACAGCGAGTGCTCAAGGGGAGGAATCCCATTGAAGGAGAAAGAACGACCGCCCTCTTGCTCGAATTATTGACAATCGCGGCGATTTTGTGAATATCTCCAGCCCCTAGTTTTGAGTGCGGCCAATTTAACCAATACCCCATATGCCTGAACCTAAAAAGGAAACCGTACGCATCGTCCTCCCCCCTCGTCGGGACGGCAAACCTCTGGCCTCCAATCCGCGTGAAACCGCGATGATCAATTTGCCTCCCAAACCGGTCCAGAAACCTGCCTTCGCGATCCCTTCGCCCAGCATACCGCCTCTTTCCAAACCTGCTCAGGCTCCTCTTTCCACCCCGCCGGCTCCGTTGACTCCGTTGACTCCGTTGACTCCGTTGACTCCGTTGACTCCGTTGACTCCGTTGACTCCGTTGACTCCGTTGACTCCGTTGACTCCGCCTGCTGCTGCGGTTCCTTCTGCCGGGATCCCCAAGCCACCCACTGCGCCTGGAGTGCCTACGCCTCCTTCGGCCATCGCTCCCAAACCGCCCATTGCGCCCGGAGCGCCGACACCACCTTCGGCTATGGCTCCCAAGCTGCCTTTGGCACCGGGACCTATCGCTCCACCGAAGCCTCCCATTGCTCCCGGTTCGGGAATTTCTGTCAAACCGCCTTCGCCGCCCGCTTCCGCGTCGACTCCTGCTGCGCCCAGGCTGCCAGCGATTGCTCCTGCTCCTCTCGTGACCGAGAGCAGAAAAGAGACGGCCAAGGTGCCGGGTTCTTCTGGAGCCGCCAAGGCCGTGATGCCTCAGGCGACGGTGAATTTTCAGAAACCAGCACCGGCCTCGGCCTCGAAATCCGTTTCGAGCGGAGCCGCCATTACCGTCGCGACGACGCCGACCGCGCCTGCAGGTGAAGTCAGCCTCGCCGTGGGCGCCATCGCCTTGGTCGCCTCGCTGGCGGCCTTGGGAGTGCAGTTCTGGATGCTGGTCGGATAGAACATCACCTTGAAATTTCCGGAAATTCCGGATGCGGCGGCCATTCGGAAAAGAATGGCCGCCTTTTTTTTCCGAGGCCGTTAGAGCATCTTTTTGGTCAACGGATGACAGAAAAAAATTGCAGATCCCATTGGCGTCCTTGCGCGGTTCTGCTAGGATTTTTTCCTATGGCGAATGAACATGTAGTTGAGTTGAATGATACGAATTTTGACAGCGTCGTTTCGGCGGCGACGGAACCGGTTTTGGTTGATTTTTGGGCCCCTTGGTGTGCCCCCTGCCGGATGCTTTCTCCTGTGATCGACGAGATAGCCAGCGAGACCGTGGGCAAATTCAAGATTGCAAAAGTGAACGTGGATGACGCGCCCGGAGTGGCTCAAAAGTTCGGCGTCCGCAGCATTCCCACCCTGCTTTTTTTGAAGGGCGGGGAGAAAGTGGATCAAGCCGTGGGGGTCATCGGGAAGGCAGATATTGTCAAGCGCCTCGAAGCCCTCGGTTGATTTTTTCGCTTCTTAAAATTTAAATTCGGTTTGGACCGACGGGAATCCTTGCCCGTCGGTCCTTCCATTTTATAGTAGGGCCATACAGACGGAGAGTCGGCTGGGCTGATGAGCAAAGAGTTCCCAGCACTTCGCCGGGGGAGGGGAATCTTTCCCGAGCCCCTCGATTCCTCGCCTTCCGGATTTTTTCTGAACACTTAAAACTGAATACTGAACACTTCTAAAATGGCCGCATCCCCGTTCGTTCACCTGCACTGTCACACCGAATATTCTCTCCTCGACGGGGCGATTCGGACTACGGATCTCGTGGGGAAAGCGGCCGAATTTGGGATGCCTGCCGTGGCCATGACCGATCATGGCAACATGTTCGGGGCGGTGGAGTTTTTCCAGGCGGCGGAGAAACGCGGCGTTCGTCCGATCATTGGCTGTGAAGCCTATGTCGCCCCCGGCGCGATGAGTGAACGCAAGGCTTCCTCCGGACGGGAAGCGGCTTTTCATCTCACCTTGTTGACCACCAATGCCCAGGGATATAGTAACTTGGTCAAGCTGGTTAGCGCGGCCCACCTGGAAGGCTTTTATTACAAACCACGGGTGGACAAAGCCTTGTTGGCTTCGCACTCGGAGGGTCTCATCGCCCTGAGCGGTTGCTTGAAAGGGGAGGTCAACAGCCGCCTCCTCGCCGGGGACGAAACGGGGGCCCGCACGGTGGCTGGGGAATATCGCGACATCTTTGGGGCGGAGAACTATTTTATCGAACTTCATAACCACAGCCTCGATGCCCAGAGGAAGTGCAACCCGGAGTTGGTCAAGATTTCCCGCGAACTTGATCTCGATCTGGTCGCGGCGAACGATGTCCACTTTCTCGAACGACGCCACCACGATTCCCATGATGTCATGTTGTGTATCGGGACGGGCTCGATGGTGGTGGACGAAAAACGGATGCGGTATTCGGAGGAACTCTATTTCAAAAGCGGCGAAGAAATGGCCGCGCTTTTTCCTGATCATCCCGAAGCGCTCGCGAATACGCTGCGGATTGCCGAGCGCTGCAATTTTCAAATGGAATTCGGGGTTCCCAAGTACCCGGCCTTTGAACCTCCAGAGGGGATTTCGCGCGAAGCCTATTTGCGCGACCTCTGTTGGTCCGGACTGCGCGCGCGCTTCGGCGAGCGAGCCGACTCCGACCCGGTGTTGCGCGAGCGGCTCGAATACGAACTTGGGGTCATCGAGAAGACGGGATTCGTCAGCTATTTCCTCATCGTTTGGGATTTTATCAATTACGCCCGGGAGCAAAAAATTCCTGTCGGGCCCGGCCGTGGTTCGGCCGCCGGATCTCTCATCGCCTACGCGCTGCGGATTACGGATATCGATCCCCTCCGCTATGGACTGATTTTCGAGCGATTTCTTAATCCGGAGCGAATTAGCCCTCCGGATATTGACGTCGATTTTTGCATGATCCGACGAGGTGAGGTTATCGAATACGTGCGGCAGAAATATGGGGAACGCTGCGTTTCCCAGATCGTCACCTTCGGCACCATGGGCGCGAAGAGCGTGGTCCGCGACGTCGGTCGGGTTCTGGGCTGGAGCTATACGGATGGCGATCGGTTGGCGAAAATGATTCCCAACGAGCTCAATATTAAGTTGGCCGGCGCAGCCGAGAAAAACCCCGAACTCAAGCTGGCCTTGGAGAGTGAGCAATCCACCCGGGCGCTCTGGGATCATGCGCTCATTCTGGAGGGACTGGCCCGTAATATCGGTATCCACGCGGCGGGCGTGGTCATTGGAGACCGCCCGCTTGACGAATACATTCCTCTCTGTCGGGGAAAGGAAAATGAGGTCATCACCCAATATGAGATGAATTCCTTGACCGAACTGGGGATGTTGAAGATGGATTTTCTGGGTTTGAAGACCCTCACCATCCTCCAACATGCCGTCCGACTCATTCGGGAGCGGGAGCCGGACTTTGATATCGATACCCTGCCCACCGTCGATCAAGAGACCTTCGATGTCTATAATCGGGGCGAGACGCTGGGCGTCTTCCAGATGGAAAGCGGCGGGATCACGAATTGCTGCAAGCGGTTCGATGTTTCCAGCATCGACGACATTATCGCCATTGGCGCTTTGTACCGTCCGGGCCCGATGCAGTTCATCGACGACTATATTGCCCGCAAAAAGGGAAAGAAAAAGATCCAGTACCAACACCCGCTCCTCGAGCAGGTTTGTGCCGAGACCTACGGCATCATCGTCTATCAGGAACAGGTGCAGCGGGCGGCCAATATCCTCGCCGGCTATTCGCTTGGGGATGCGGATTTGCTTCGTCGAGCCATGGGAAAGAAAGACATGGCGAAGATGGACCAGGAGCGCACCCGCTTTGTGGAAGGTTGCGGGAAGGTCAATTCGATCCCGGAAAATACCGCCCACGCCATTTTCGACTTTATCGCGAAATTTGCGGAGTACGGGTTTAACAAGAGTCACAGTGCTGCCTACGGCTGGATTTCTTATCAGACCGCCTATGCCAAGGCGCATTTTCCCGTCGAGTTCATGGCTGCCGTCTTGACCCATGATGCGGCGACGACGGATCGTTTGGCTGAGGTCATCGCCGAATGTGTACGTCGGGGAATTATCGTTCTACCGCCGGGGGTGAATGCGAGCAGTTTGCATTTCACCCCGGAAAAAGTGGGCGATAAGGAGGGGATTCGTTTTGGCCTCGCTTCGATTAAGAACGTCGGCAGTGCGGCGGTCGAAGCCATGATCGCCGAGCGCGAAAACGCGGGACCCTTTGCCTCTCTGGAGGATTTTTGTGCCCGGCTCGACGCCCGTTCGGTCAACCGGAAGTTGGTGGAAAGCCTGGTCAAATGCGGTGCCTTCGATGAATTTCCAAAGTCGCGGGCCCAAGTTTTTTCCGAGATCGACAATGCGCTGGCCAGTGCGGCCACGGTGCAGCGCGATCGCGCCAGCGGGCAGGGGGCCTTGTTTGATATTTTTGAGACGACCTCAGCGGACGCGTCGTCGCCGTCGGCACCCGGGGTGGAACCCTGGCCTCGGAACGAGATGTTGACCTACGAAAAAGAACTTCTTGGCTATTACATCACCGGGCATCCCCTTCAGGACTACGCCGGACATTTCGACAACGCGAAGATCAGCACCATCGGCGAGGCTTTGAAAATCACCGAAACGACCACGATGAAAATTGCCGGCTTGGTCGGGACGGTGGAGAGAAAATTCACCAAAAAAGATGGGAAGCCCTTTGCCGTGGTCAAATTGGAGGATTTTACCGGCCAAATCGAATTGGTGGCCTGGGATGAGGTCTTCACCAAAAATGCCGCTTTGCTTGTGCCCGGCTCAGTCGTGGGGGCTTCTGTTCGCCTTTCGCTCCGGGACGAAGCGGTTCGGGCCAATGCGACCAGCTTCTCGGCCTTGAATCCCAAACTCTCGGTCAAGCCGGTCTGTCTGCGTCTGGCCCGAAACAAGCTTTCCGAATCAGGCTTGTCCGATCTTTGTGAAATCATTAAACGCCATCCAGGCAAAGCGCCCCTCCAGATTGAAATCGTGGCCGAAAGCGGAGCCGTCTATCCGATTATGGCCAGCGATGATTTTAAAGTCGGCGACGCCAGCACCCTCGAGGCGGCGGTGGCGGAATTTGCCGCCCCCTGAGGGTCATCACAAAGCAGAACTCACGCGGAGGCGCGGAGACGCGGAGATTTCGTTAAATTTCAGCCCTTCTCTGCGCCTCCGCGTGATACTGGTTCTTATGCTCAGCGTGTTCTTGAACCTTTGGGATCTTGCGATAAGCTTACCAGCTCCATGAAAACCATCTTTGTGACCGGCGGCGCTGGCTATATTGGCAGCATTTGCGTCGAACAACTTCTTGCGCAAGGCCATAAGGTTGCCGTTTTTGACAACCTCAGCGAGGGACACCGCAAGGCTGTCGATCCGCGGGCGGAGTTTTTCCAAGGCGACCTTGCTGATCGCACCGTCATCAGGCATGCCATCGAGGAGGTCAAACCGGACGCGATCATGCACTTTGCCGCCAATGCCCTCGTCGGCGAATCAATGGAAAATCCCTCCAAGTATTTTCGAAACAATGTGGCCGCCGGAATCAACCTGCTCGACATGGCGGTGGAGAACGGGGTGAAGAAGCTCGTTTTTTCCTCCACCTGCGCCACCTTTGGCATACCCGAGCGGGTGCCTCTGGATGAATCGCTCCCGCAAAATCCCATCAACCCGTATGGGGAATCCAAATTGCTCTTCGAAAAAATCCTTCGCTGGTATGATGAATGTCACGGATTGAAATATGTTGCTTTGCGGTATTTCAACGCCGCCGGGGCCTCCAAAACCTTTGGCGAAGATCACCGGATTGAAACCCATCTGATTCCAAATATCCTTAAAGTCGCTTTGGGCCAGCGCGAATCGGTGGATATTTTGGGAACCGACTATCCGACGCCCGACGGCACCTGCATCCGCGATTACATCCATGTTTTGGATCTCGCCCAGGCGCATATCCTCGCCCTCTCCACGACCGAAAGTGGACTGTATAATTTGGGCACCGGAGGAGGTTCTTCGGTCCGGGAAGTGATTGAGGCTTGTCGGGCGGTGACCGGATGCGAGATCACGGCCTTGGAAAAACCACCCCGCCGCGGCGATCCGCCCCGATTGGTGGCGGCCTCGGAAAAAATTCGCGCCGAATTGGGATGGGAGCCAAAGTGCCAAGACATCCGTACGATTGTGGAAAGCGCCTGGTCTTGGCATCAAAAAAATCCTCACGGATACAGAGGGGCGGAAGCCTAACTGGCGGAGCCCCTCCGAAAATTCCAAGCCCCACCCTTAAACCTAAAACAGAAATAAACCACAGAGAGCACAAAGAACACAGAGTGGAAGCAGAAGAAGATAAATAGCTTATGAATATTCGTAAAGAGCTCCGGGCTGCCACCTATATGGTGACCGCCAATCGATTGCTCTCTTTTTTGTAAATCCCTGTCTCTGTGTTCTCTGTGGTTAATCTGCATTTTCCTATTTAGGTTAAACCATGTCTAAAAAGGAAATCTCTCGCCGGCGTACCTTCGCCATCATTTCCCACCCGGATGCGGGCAAGACCACCTTGACGGAAAAATTTCTCCTTTATGGAGGCGCGGTCCAGTTGGCCGGCAGTGTGACGGTCCGAAAGAACCAGCGTGCCACCACCAGTGACTGGATGGAGATGGAAAAACAACGGGGGATCTCGGTGTCTTCGACCGTGCTGCAATTTGAATACGGCGACTGCGTCATCAACTTGCTCGACACTCCGGGTCACAAGGACTTTTCCGAGGACACCTACCGCGTGCTCACCGCCGTGGATGCTGCCGTTATGGTAATCGACGCGGCCAAGGGAATCGAAACCCAAACCCGCAAGTTGTTCGAGGTCTGTCGTCAGCGGAAGGTCCCCATTTTTACCTTCATGAACAAACTGGACCGGCCAGCCAAACCGCCGCTCGACCTTCTGGACGAATTGGAAAACGTGCTCGGCATCCATGCCGTCCCCATGAATTGGCCGCTGGACAGCGGGGTGGACTTTCGCGGGGTCTATGATCGTCAGGTTGGCGAGGTCCATTTGTTCGAACGCACTCCGCATGGATCCTATCGGGCCCCCGAGCAGATTGGGGGACTCGATGATGCTTTGATCAAGGGCTCCATGCAGCCGGATAGTCACGCAAGGCTTTGCGAGGAGATCCAGCTCCTTGATGGCGCCGGGGCGGACTTTGATCACCAAGCGGTGCGGGATGGGGAATTGACGCCGGTTTTCTTCGGCAGTGCCATGAGCAACTTCGGGGTTCAGCTTTTGCTCGACCGTTTTCTGGCCTTGGCTCCTCCCCCGGCCCCACGCACGGGATCCAATGGTACGGTGCGCCCGGATGACCCCGCTTTTTCCGGATTTGTTTTCAAAATCCAGGCGAACATGAACCCAAAACACCGGGATCGGATCGCTTTCATTCGGATTGTTTCCGGCGAGTTTCGTCGGGACATGAATGTGTTTCATCCGCGGATCGGGAAAACCATTCGCCTTTCAAATTCCCAAAAGCTTTTCGCCCGCGACCGGGAGGTGCTCGACAGTGCCTGGGCGGGAGATGTCGTCGGCATCGTGGGGAATCAGGACTTCGAGATCGGCGACACGCTGACGGAAGATCCGACCATTCGGTTCGACGCCATGCCGCGCTTTGCGCCGGAATGTTTTGCTCAGTTTTACAGTTCCAGCAGCGCCACCCACAAAAGGTTTCGCGAGGGGCTCGACCACCTGCTGCGGGAAGGGCTCGCCCAGGCTTTTGAGCTCGAAAAGTCCTTCGAGCGCGTTCCTTTGCTGGGCGCGGTGGGACCGCTGCAATTTGAGGTGCTGAAATACCGTCTCGAAAGCGAATACGGGGCCGAGTGCCGGATGGAATCTTCTTCCTGGGTGATCGCGCGTTGGATTTGCCCTGACGAGAGAACCGGATCCCTCTCCGACTTGATCCGCCCCTCGGGTTCGGCCTTGGCCCGGGATACCTATGGATTTGACGTGATCTTGTTTGATCGGGCCACCTCGTTGCGGTTTTTTCAGGAGAAGAATCCGGACTGTAAAATTTCGGCCAGGCCTTTAATGCCTGATCCCGAGGCGGGATCGAACGGCTAGGGTTTCGGGAGAGTGGCGGCATCCCGCCGATACCACCTTGGTCGCATGACGCCGCCTGTTTGCCTCCGTCTTCGGGATTGGCATGACCACGAGAACGATGTATGGTCCCGCCGAGCCTCCGACTTCTATGTCCGCCGCCTTGATCGTTTCCGAATCCCCCGCCAACCGGCAACTCTGGAATCCGGATCTCGCGCCGGTTCCTTTTTCCCAGCGGACCTGGGGCAAGTGGGACATCGCAGCCCTTTGGGTGGGGATGGCCATTTGCATCCCGACCTACCAATTGGCCAGCGGTCTCATTGCCAGTGGCATGAATTGGTGGCAGGCGGTAATGACCGTTCTGCTGGGGAACTTGATTGTCCTGGTGCCGCTGGCCTTGAACGCCCGGGCGGGCACCGCCTATGGGATTCCGTTTCCCGTTCTCCTGCGTTCATCCTTCGGCGTCTATGGATCCAATATCCCCGCGCTCATGCGGGCGGGCGTCGCTTGTGGCTGGTTTGGGATTCAGACCTGGATTGGCGGGATGGCCATCTATTCCATTTCCGCCCTTCTCATTGGCTTCGATGCTTCGCAAAAAGTTGATCTTCCCGTGCTGGGTATTTCGGCCGGGGAACTGACCTGTTTTCTCATCTTTTGGGCCATGAACATGGCGGTGGTCGTGCGGGGAGTGAGTTGCCTTCGCTGGCTGGAAAACCTTGGAGCGCCTTTTCTCCTTCTCGTAGGGCTGGGGTTGTTGTCTTGGGCCTATGTGGCGGCGGATGGATTTGGTCCCATCTTCAGCCAGCCGTCGAAGTTTGCCACCAGTCAGGAATTTTGGGCCGCCTTCGTTCCAGGCCTGACCGCCATCGTGGGCTTTTGGGCGACCATGTCGTTAAATATTCCAGATTTTTCGCGCTTTGCCAAAAGCCAGCGTGACCAAGTTCTTGGTCAGGCCATTGGGATGCCCGGCACGATGGCCCTTTACGCCTTTATCGGGGTGGCGACGACGAGTGCGACGATTGTGGTTTTTGGCGAACCGGTGTGGGATCCGGTCACCTTGCTTGCGCGTTTCAAGAACCCGCTCGTGGTGATCCCCGGGTTGCTCGCCCTCGTCGCGGCCACTCTGACAACCAATATTGCCGCCAACATTGTTTCCCCCGCCAATGACTTCTCCAACCTCTGGCCTCGCCGAATTAGCTTCAAAATGGGAGGCGTCATCGCCGGGCTGATCGGCATTGTCATTATGCCATGGCATCTCGTCGCTAATGCCCAAGTTTATATCAATTGGCTCCTCGGCTACAGCGCGCTATTGGGACCGATTGGTGGAATTATGATTGCGGATTATTTTCTCGTGCGTCGTCAAAAGCTGAACCCTGCCGCGCTCTACGAGGCGCAGGGGGAATATCATTTTCATGGAGGTTTTTCCCTCCGAGCCCTGGCGGCTTTGTCTCTGGGGATCCTGCCGCATCTTCCTGGATTTTTGGTCAAGGTGGGGGCGGTGGATGCGGAATACGTCCCAGCTTTTTTCCAGGAGCTTTTCAATTTTTCCTGGTTCTCGGGATTTGGGATCGCCTTTGGAATGCATTTGCTCTTCAATCGGCTGGCGAGTTCACCCCCATCGTCGGTTTCCCAGTGACGAACCGCCGTAGTTTGAATTCTCTCTCAAATTATGAAAACGCCCACCCTTCCTCCCAGCGACCATAGCCCAAAAACCTATGCCGGCCCGACTGCGGCCGAAGTCCTCGCCCAGCGGAAAGAATTCCTTAGCCCGGGTCTCTTTCTCTATTACAAGAAGCCCATTATGTTGGTGGAGGGCCGCATGCAATACCTCTGGGACGAGCAGGGGAAACGCTATCTCGATGGGCTTGGCGGGATCGTCACCATCAGTGTCGGGCATTGCCACCCCCACGTCGTGGCGGCAGCAAATCGGCAAAACGCCTTGCTGCAACATTCGACCACCATCTATCTCCAGCCTAATATTTGCCAATACGCGAAGACCTTGGCATCGAAAATGCCCGGTGACCTGAAGGTTTGTTATTTTGTCAATTCCGGGTCCGAGGCCAATGATCTCGCTCTCCTCATGGCCCGCTCCTATACCGGAAACTATGACGTCGTCGCCTTGCGCAACGCCTATCACGGAGGCAATGCGGCCGGGATGGCGCTGACCGGACACAGCACGTGGAAATTCAACGTGCCGCACAGTTTCGGCGTCCACCACGCCATCGCCCCCTATCAATACCGCGGCCCTTGGGGCTATGACGACAAAGACGCCGGGCAAAAATACGCCGACGATGTCCAGTCGGTCATTGCCCATGCGACCTCCGGAAAAGTGGCCGCCTTCATTGCGGAATCGATTCAGGGCGTGGGAGGTTTTGTGGTTTTTCCCGATGGCTACCTTAAAGCCACTTACGAATATGTCCGGGCGGCCGGAGGGGCTTGTATCGCGGACGAAGTCCAGACCGGCTTTGGCCGGACAGGCTCGCACTACTGGGGCTTTCAAACCCAGGACGTCATTCCCGACATCGTCACCATGGCCAAAGGGATCGGCAATGGGTGTCCGCTCGCGGCCGTGGTCACCACGCCGGAGATTGCCCAAGTGTTGTCCGAACGCATTCACTTTAACACCTATGGCGGCAACCCCGTGGTCACCGCCATGGGCCAGGCCGTCTTGGAAGTGATCGACAAGGAAAATCTCCAAGAAAATTCTCGCAAATTGGGTGCCCACATCCTCACCGGATTGGAAAAACTTAAAGCGAAGCATCCTATCATTGGCGACGTGCGAGGCAAGGGGCTGATGCTCGGGATCGAGTTGGTAACCGACAGGGAAACCAAGGAACCGGCCAAAGCGGAATGTGCCAAGGTCCTCGAGCGGGCCCGGGAAATGGGATTGCTTCTCGGCAAGGGCGGACTCTTTGGTCAGACAATTCGGTTTGCGCCACCCATGAATATCACCAAGGCCGACGCGGATTTCCTCCTCGAAGTCCTCGATGCGGCTCTAACGGATCTCTGAGGGCGCTGGTATTCAATTCTTCTTGAAGTCCCGTCCGCTGACATCAAGGGCAAGTGATTTCGCTCGGATCTCCGCGTGGGGAAGGGATGGGATCAGTTTTGACGGGGACCGTTTTTATGACGCACCGAGAGGAGACATTTATCGTCACGAGATTGCCAGCAGGAAAACCGAAAAGCTGGGGATTCTGATTCCGCACAACGATAACCAATCGACGCTTCTCGATGAGGAGCGTGGCCTACTTTACCACACCCATTTCACGCCGGAGTGGCTGAGTGTCTTTGATTTAAAGACCGGCACAGGTCGCGAACTGGGGCCCATCCGGGGGCAGGATGCAGATGGCGCAGGGAGAAAATTTGATCCAAGACGATTTGGGGGGAATCTGGTGCGGTTGGCATGCCAGCAAGGTCTGGCATTCGCGTCTCGGAGAGGATGGATCGACGGCTCCCACGGATTTGCCCGGGTGGAGGGGCTCTTCAAGTTGGGAACTGGAAAATTCTTTGCCTCCGCGGGCAATGCCAAGAGCTCTCTTTTGATCCCGTCACGGAAGAATACCAAATCGTTGAAGCGATCAAGGATGCTGACGGCCAAGCCATGTTCCTCTGCCACGACATTAGCGTCTCTTCGGACAGCGTTCTTTTCGCGGCCGAAAGAGCCCGATCTCCAGAAAGCGCTGGCCACCCGCGAAGGTGCTGGTTTGGCCAGGGGCTATAGTTTCCAGTCTAACAAGAATACGAACACACGGGTCACCCATGAAGCGTGTGATCAGGTCTTGAGTCTACCCCTGTTTCCAACCACTCCGCCCGAGGATGTGGAGAACATCGGACAGGCCCTGCGTGAAACCATGACCCCAAACACTGGCGGGTCGAACCGGAACTCAGTGCTGGGGCAGGGGCCCTGGCGGATATCGGGTTCCTCCGATTTGTCGATTCGCTCTGCGGCATCAGAAATGGAAAAAGCCGCGTAATAACGACAGCCACCAACCATCGCTTTCTGCCGACCGATTATCTTGCTCTTTCGCGCAAGGCCCGCGCAGGCCTCTCAGCTACGCTCGGGGGCCAGCCGGTCCGTGCTCGCCAGAGCAACAAGCGGAGTTCGCCGTGGCACGTCCCGGTGCGGAAGAAAAAAGACAGCGGAAGAAAAAAGACTTGCCAGCCAGTCCAGAATCTTCTACGAGTTCCCGGTGAGTTCGCAACTGCGAACTTTTAACAATTTAACGAAAATAAATATCCCCCCCTTGAGAATTCCTCAGGCACCAAACTTATAGTAAGTTTACCTCTTGTTTATGAAACAAAAAAGCCTGCCGGCGCGATCAAGTGAACCCTCCATTGCTATCACTTTGGGCGCTAGGCTTCGCCACACACCCCGTGCGACCGGCTCCGCGCAGGTCATCGCGGTCGTTCACGACTAACACGATTCTCCAACACCCAACACCCAACAAAATATGAAATCCGCACACCATACTAAAATCAGCAATCTGTGTTTCGTACTTGGCTTCGCCTCCATCGCTGGATCAATCGCAATCTGGTTTCTAACCGGCGGCACCGCACCAGAATCACAGGAGCACGCAGAGCGTTTCGGTATTTTCGTAGGCCTTTGGGCTCCGACATTTTTCATTCTGTCGAACCGCTTCAGCCGCTACGCAGACAGCAATCCCTGATTACAGGGTAACTGCGCCCGATTTATCCAGCGCCGTCTGCGGCGCTGTAAATAAAGACCTCAAGGTCCGCGGAAAGGTGGCCAAAACCGTACTCGCTCGCAAACTTGGCAGCCATGGTGTCGCGGCGTGACCTTTGCGTGTCGGATGATGCCGTCGGCAATCCGTGCAGCTGCTTCCGCTCCAGTTTTTCCGCCGCCAGCGCGGAAAAATTATGAATCAGAGCCGGAGCACTCGAATTCGTTATTTTGTTTTTGCGCCCGCATCATAGCACGGAGAGGTCTAGACTTTTTGGATTGAGATCGAAGGATTGCGGGCAAGGACGCAGGCCACAATGCGGGCATCGTCGGTCAACCCAATCTCGGGAACCGAATCGGGGATGAGGTCGATACCTTGGAGAAAATAATTCAGCGCGACAGCCGCTTCGGCGAGATCTTGCGGAAGTGGATCCCCGGCCTCTTGTGCGTTGGGTGATGAGAGGAACCGGTAAAGAACATCCAGGCCGTCATGCAGGTCGTGATGCGGGAGGGCCTGTTCACTCTGAAGTTTGTCTTCAATTTGCTTTCTTAGAACCGGGAAACGACGGACGTCGTTGGCAGTGACTTCGGCCCGTGCCGCCACAATATAATCATCGAGGAAAATCGCTTTTCCCGGGGCACTGTGAAGGTAAAGGACTTTGGCGCGGTGGATGATCGGTTTGTAGGAGGTTGCCATAAAATTAGGGGTATAAAATCAAGGGATTATTCCTCTCGGCGTCCCATGAGGAGGGAAGGAGATGCCGCAGGAAATAGGCGAGGGAGGTGATGAATGCGGCAACGTGAGTGAGTGCAGCGGCGTTGAGTGAGGTTAATACCGGACGATTCTGTGGTGCTCGAAAGGATTCCGCTGTTGGTCAGGGCAAGACGCGCACGATTCGAAGCGTCGAACTCCACCGGGAGCGTGATAAGATTGAAGAGCCTGACCCGCTTCGTGTGCCGAAACGGCAATTGCGGCGATGGACGTGCCGTGGTAGTTGCCCGTACTAAGAACCAATCGGCGGCGCATCGGGTCGTAGTGGTCGGTGAGTTCGCCCCGCGCAGACTCAATCGCGACCCCGGTAATGCCTTCATCTGTGAGCATGCGGCGCGCGGCCTCGGCTCCGCTCAATCCAGAAATCGACGGCTCATCGGAATAGCGACGGTAGATGCGCTTAACCCGGAACGACGCCCACAACGAAAGAGCCATCGTTCCTGCAAAAAGGAGAAGTGCCGTAAACATGGGCAAGAAGATGTCCTTTGATTCTCAATTTGAAAATTACGATCTTTGGAACCATATGTTCGAAAAAAACGAATAAATATTCAACTCGACTATTATCATTTTTGTTAAGTTTTGGCGGTCGCAGATTCGGTGCCGAAGCTTCTGGTTTTGCGCATCCTGAGCCGGTGGAGGAGGCTTTGTCCACGCGACGAGGGGTTAGCCATTTCATATTGATGTTTTCCTCCTCGGGGCCTGAGCTTTTGGAAGAAATTAGGGGTCCCAACTGGGCTGCTTCCAAGCGGGTTGGCCTGGAGCGCTCTCAATGGTTCGGCTTTGCGTAAGGCTTCTGTCCATCGCATGGCCTGACGGACAAGGAGACCTGCCCCGAGGTCCTCGTCGATTTTTCGCAAAGCGGTTGCGCGGGCGTGACGGGTTATTGCGCCCGGTAGACGGCCAGGCGAAACCCGTTGAAGACTTCCAGCCGATGCCGTGGGGTGAAGGAGAGGGCAGGATCGGCGTCGTCAATCGCCCGCATGGCGGTCGAGCTTTCGCTCCGGAGGTGACCCGATGAATCATTGCAAAAATTTGGGTTTGTTCCGAAGAAAGGCTTTACCCACCGGGGTGGTTGACGTTCACTGCTCGCTCACCTGATGAATATTCACGAATATCAAGCGCGGGAACTTTTCGCCAAATTTGGGGTTGCCACACAACCTGGGAGCGTTGCCTTTACTCCGGCCGAGGCGGAGAAAATTGCCACACAATTTAAAGACAAAATCGTCGTCAAGGCGCAGATCCATGCCGGAGGACGAGGCAAGGGGACCTTTAAAAATGGATTCCAAGGGGGCGTGCACCTGTGCGATTCCCCAGCGGAGGTGAAGGAACTGGCCGATAAAATGCTCGGCCAGGTCTTGATCACCCACCAGACCGGACCGGAAGGAAAGGAAGTCGGCAAGCTCTTCGTGGGCGAAGCGGTCGACATCGAGCGCGAGATGTATTTTGCCATTTTGTTGGATCGGGCCACCTCGGGACCGATTATAATCGCGAGCACCGAAGGTGGTGTCGATATTGAGACCGTGGCCGAGGAGACTCCGGAGAAAATTGTCCAGATCGCCATCAACCCAATTTTAGGATTAATGCCCTACCAGGTGCGGCAAATTGGTTCGTTGCTCGGACTCACCGGCCCGTTGCTCAAGCAGGCCTCGAAACTTTTTGGTTCGCTCTACAAACTTTTCATCGAATGCGATTGCTCCATGGTGGAAATCAATCCGCTCGTGGTCACAGGCAAGGGCGAGTTGCTTGCGCTCGATGCCAAATTTGGCTTTGACGACAATGCCCTCTACCGGCAACCGGAGATTTTGGCCATGCGGGACAAGACCGAGGAAGATCCCCGCGAGGTGGCGGCGTCCGACTTTGCCCTCAATTACATCGGACTCGATGGCAACATCGCCTGTTTGGTCAACGGGGCCGGACTGGCCATGGCCACGATGGACATCATCCAATATGCAGGCGGAAGCCCAGCGAACTTCCTCGACGTCGGAGGTGGCGCGACCAAGGAACAAGTGGCTGCCGCATTCCGCATCATTCTTAGCGACAAAAACGTCAAAGGTATCCTTGTCAATATTTTCGGCGGGATCATGGATTGCAACATCATCGCCACAGGCATCGTGGAAGCTGCTCGTGAAACGGCCCTCAGCCTCCCGCTGGTGGTCCGGTTGGAAGGTAACAACGTGGAAGCGGGTAAAAAGACCCTGGCCGAAAGCGGGTTGACCCTCATTACCGCCGAAAATATCCTTGATGCCGCCCAAAAGGTCGTCGCCGAAGTCAAAAAAGCCGCCTAATTTCTTTCCACTTTCCACCTTTCACTTCTGACTTACTTCTAGAATGTCTATCCTCGTCACACCCGAAACCAAAATTCTCATTCAAGGCATCACCGGCAGTTTCGGCGCGCGTCATGCCCAACTCAGTCTCGACTACGGAACCCAAGTCGTCGCTGGAGTCACTCCCGGCAAGGGCGGACAAAAGTTTTCTAATGTCGTGCCGATTTTCGATACGGTGAGTGAAGCGGTGAGGGAAACGGGCGCCACTGTTTCGGTCGTGTTTGTGCCGCCGCCCTTTGCGGCCGATGCGATTTTAGAAGGCGTGGATGCCGGAGTAGATTTGGTTGTGGCCATCACGGAAGGCATTCCGGTCAATGACATGGTGAAAGTGAAGCTGGCCATGGTGGGCTCGAAGACCCGTCTTATCGGCCCCAACTGCCCGGGCCTGGTCACTCCCGGATCGGGAAAAGATTCTCACGGGGGATGTCGGATCGGCATTGCGCCCGGATACATTCACAAAAAAGGTAATGTGGGAGTGGTTTCCCGTTCCGGCACCCTCACCTATGAAGCGGTCTGGCAATTGACCACCCGCGGCTACGGACAAAGCACCTGCGTTGGGATCGGTGGCGATCCGGTCAATGGCACGTCGCATGAAGATATTCTCAAAATGTTCAACGAGGACCCCGAAACAGAAGCCATCATCATGATTGGCGAAATCGGCGGCACCGCGGAAGAAGAAGCGGCTGCCTGGGCCAAAGCAAATTGCAAAAAGCCCATTGCCGCTTTCATTGCCGGAGCCACTGCGCCTCCTGGGCGCCGCATGGGGCATGCCGGAGCCATCGTCAGCGGAGGCAAGGGCACTGCGGCAGCCAAGATCGAAGCTTTGCTAGACGCAGGCATTGCCGTCGCGCCCACCCCGGCCGATATGGCCGAGACCCTGATCAAGCATTGGGGGAAGTGACGATTCGGGCCCGAAAAAATCCGAAGCCTACCGCTTGATTTTCATTGTTCGCGAGAAGATCGGCCTGAGGCTCAGGCCTGAGTGTCTCGAAGTACGATCCGCGCGAGGGGTCTTCCTTCCCCGGCATTGTTGTCCGGTTCACAATGAAACAGAGGAAGCGGCTCGGGCATTTTTGGACCTTGAGAAAATTACTTTTGCTGGCCTGTTTTTCCGTGTTTGCGCGCTCGGGTGACTGCGAGGATCGCCGGATGAGTGAGACGGCGTTCTGCGGTGATGGCAAAGAATGAGGTCTCGATGGCGCGAG
>Ga0222668_1000289_pt1 | contig 35533 bp, 24 predicted proteins | sample AntAcemetagen728_FD_179823 | JGI IMG/M metagenome (GOLD analysis project Ga0222668, IMG submission 179823) | Saline water microbial communities from Ace Lake, Antarctica - #728 | ecosystem: Environmental > Aquatic > Non-marine Saline and Alkaline > Saline | place: Antarctica: Ace Lake...
ACAATTCAAAACGTTTACATCAAACATTAAGCTATCAATGTCCCGACCAGTTCGAGAGAATATACGCTCAACAACTGGCCGCATAATTCACTTTTCGGGAGTCCGCCAGTCTTGGGCTATCGCAATTCACTCATTCGGCCCCCCGATAAAAAGTGTTACTCAGCACGAAAATAACCACAAATCTACTATTTTTGAAGTAAACGAAAATCCAATAGGCTTATTAATCCAGGAACATCCACTCCTTTGTATACCCGTATAAACCAGAACCGCAATCTGACTTTTCAGCGATTACAGTCTGTGACTATCGAGATCTTTTGTGTTTGGGGGGAACAAACTAACTTGTAATATTTGATGTGACTTTGGGGATTCAGTCATTTATACAATCAGGATTTTTTAGATCTAATTAAAAATGGTGCATGAGTTAGAACGAGATTTGGATGTCCTTCTGACAAGAACATTCGAAATGAAGAAGCTCGCCAAACATTTTCAAATGAGCAGGCCACACTGTTTTCTGGTATTACCCAATACGTTTGATAGATCCGCTACCAATCGAATCTGATCTGATCTGATCTGATCTGATCTGATGCTTCAGTGAGGGCCTTGTACCTTACTGAGGAAAAGTTTTTCTGATGTCTTCCGTCAACTAAATTGATTCGGCGTTCAAAAATAAGTAAGACAATCAGGTAACCATCCTGTCATCTCAAGCAGACCCTTTTTGTATTGAGTGACAATAATTTTCGCTTAAAACAGAACAAATGGTTATAGACAGTTATGCGTTGCTAAAGACAGTGCGACGCATAAATCCTAAGAGATCCTTCTCTCAACCTCTCATTAAATAAGTAACGCGAATTAGTTCATTGGATAATCACAACACTAGTCCACTAAACACACCCACTCCACCTATACTACCCTTGCTTACAGCGATATTCAATATTGAGGTAAACACTCTACCATAAAATAGGTAATATCCCCCATTTTTATTTTAATATCAGAAGGCGATAGAAGATAAAGTGAAAGACCCCAAATCAAAAAGCACCAAGCTAATGATTTCAAATTCACTGCAGGGTAAGGTTATGAAAATACTGATTGTCGACGAAATTGGGTTCATACGACAAAGTTTGAACCAGAAGCTGTCTCTCCATGAGATTAGTACAGTGGCAGCGGAAAGCGGGGAAGAAGCGCTTGCCATTCTTAATACAGACTTCTCAATTGATGCCGTACTTACCAGCCTCTTTCTTCCTTCCATGAATGCCATCGATCTCTATAAAGCAGCAGCTAAGATTGAGCGATTTAATGATCAAGGAGTCATTCCTCCGTTACATTTTTATCTTACAGTTACAAAAGAGCATGGTAGTTCCTCTCCTAAAATGAAAGAACTTACGAGGGAAGCTTTAGCTCTGGGATTCAGAGACCTGTTAGTAAAACCAATCGATACAGATTTACTGGTAAGCAAATTACTAAATTCAGTTTCCCATCAAAGTTCTAATCAGAGCCAAACCGAATTTCATGAAGAAAATAACACTCACGTAGCGGAAGCGCCAGTCGACCCTAAAAAGATCACAAATCGAATTGATGGACTGACTGTAGTACAAAACAGTCTGCATGCTTTGAAAAAAGAAATGTGTAAATCCATCGACATTCTGTTAGAAGAAGTGACGAAAAAAATGTGAGTCAATCGAACTTGAAGCATAGCCATAGTTTCAGTTCTTTGATTCTCTATTCCGGTTCTCTGTGTGTTTCTTCTGAATCGTCTCGCATCAATAACACAATTCCGGTTTCTACTTTTTGCTTTGCACTGATGGTTGGCTTACTAAATACCGCAATGCTTCGCCAACTCGAGCTGCCTGAATCTGATCCATTATTAAATAGCGATCACGACCACTCTTGCCAGGTTCAAACTTGGTAAACCCATCATCAGCAACAGTGACCCGACCTGATGGAGAAAGGTTAAAATAGCCATCGTCTGGACGGACGGCATAGAGCACACTCGTTAAATCCCAACTTGGTCGATCATGCTCAGGACCACTGTGCAACAGATAGGCTTCGCGGACAATATGATGTTTGAGATAGTGAAAATCTCGGGCAATACTCTCGCGCGGGTAACGAACGGCGATTCCAATCTCAAAACCGCTCCAAATTACGGGCACATCAGCGGGCCATAGATTTGCAAACCGCTGCATAGACTGGATGCCGTTGCGAACATTGGCTTCCAGAAAGTGTTTATTCCCGTTGATCGGCTCGAACGAACCAGCCATCACAGACACCAGTCGTACCTTTTGACGAACTAATTCCAGACCACTCAGCGGGCTGAATTCATCTGGTTTCGACTCAATCAAATCTGCAAGATTCGCTGCTAACCCGACCTGAATGATCACAACGGATCGATCCGCTTCTGAGGCCAGCGTTTTTCTGAGTAGTTTGACTGCATCGGGAAGGTCTTGATTTGAGAGAACATCATGCGGGTAACGCCATTGCTTTCCCTGTTTCTCATTGATCAATTTCAGATATTTACTCTCTCGGCGCTGCGCATTTCGCGTAACTCCGATAGGAATCTCCCCCCGACCATAAAACGTGTTCGTGGCATCGGCAAAGGGCCCGGTTAACGGATTGATCTTTGAAATCGTCACCGCCAGCAAGTCACACTCTCCGCGATCGGCTAGAGTATGTAACATCGCCAAGGCAAGTACATCATCTACATCCCCCGAAATATCCGTATCAAAAATCACCTTCACCGGTTCTGCAGCAGCAACCAGACTTGTCGTTAATAACAACCCCAGCAAGCCGCACCATAAACGCTGATCTAACATTACACTACCATTTCTTTACTAAATGCGCAAACGAATTTTCAGGTTATAGCCCCTACCTCACATCAAAGAAAGAACCACTTACTGTTCCTATTTCTGTTTCTGTTTCTGTTTCTGTCGCGCACGATTTCCCATGATGCGTTGCAACTTACGTTGCTCAGCCGCCATTGCTGTATCGGATACTTCTGCCGGTTTCACGGGTCTGCGATCCAGTTTCTCATCAGCGGGGATCGTTCTCAGCTTGAGGCCGCGATACCAGACAGGGTCACCGTGATCCTGCAGAGAAAGCTTCGCTCCCCGGTCTGCAAGATTCCCTCCACGATTCGCCAACAATTCTACATGCCAGGCGTAGCGGGGATCGGTGTAGTCCAGATCGATAACCTTCTTGCCGTTTAACCAGTGCTGAATCACAGTTCCCTGGCAGACAATCCGACCTTCATTCCACTCTCCCACCGGTCGTGTCGCATCGTGCGACGGAGGCAGGCAAAAATAAATCGAAGCGGCACTTGTCCGCGGGTTTTTACCATCGACATGTTTATTGTTATCGAGAATCTGATATTCATATTGTCCGGGACGATAATAGATGCCACTATTACTGCCCTCCGCGACCTTCCATTGGAATTTCAATTCAAAGTCATCCGGTAACGGCTGCGTTTCATAAACCAGACTGCCCCCTTTTCCTGAGCGAGTGATCACAGCGTTTTCAACTTTCCAGTTGCTGCTATGCTGCCATCCCATTAAATCGTTTCCATCAAACAGCGTTTTGAATCCCTGTTGCTGTTCCTGCTTCGTCAATTGATTCGGATCAGCGGCACACCCCACTTGACTAATTTGAAAGACTCCTAAAGCCACCAACCAGATGATTACTAACGGCATTTTCATTTCCTCAAGTAGTGAAATCACATGTTGTAGAATGTATTATGCAGCTTGCTGTTCAGAATGGGTTTTAATCAGCGATTTGATTGAGCATCTCGAAAACCTGTTTATTGATTTTGTTCGAGGCATCCACTTCGAGATAACTCCAGCTTGAACGCCAGGTCTCGTAACCTTGCAGTATATGTTGTTCCGGAGTGGGCAAATACCCGTTATAGCCATTGGCCAGACCAATGATAAAGGTCGGCTTAAGGGGGCTTTTCTGTTTGATCTCCAGACCAATTTCTGCAAACACTTCACAGGGAATGGCCACGATGCCTAACCCACCAATTCGCAGCGCCTGTAACTTGATATTGACTGTATCAGGTCCTTTATCAATATTGATAGTCTCACGGGCATAGACTTCATTGGTCGTTAATCGTTTTGGATCTTTCGCGTCCCCCAGCAGCTTCCGGGCATACGCCAGCTCTTCCTGATTTGGCTTTCGAATCGCAAGGTCCATCGTCCGTTCCTGCATTTCTAACGAGACATCGTCGTGATATTGAAGTGATTTGACTGCCTGATAAGCCTTGTTTGCCACGACTGAGGCGACAGCTGTAATGCGTTCAAATACAGCCGCTCGCGGCCGGGGTTCTTTGAAATTATAATTATTGATATCACCGCTGGTGCCATTTGACATCATCCCCACAAACGTTTCATCCGCACCGAGCCGTTTCTTGATCTGCCGTGCAAATTCGCCATAGTAGTCTGCCGAAAGCTGGTTGGGAGGCAAGCCGCCAACGTAATGCAAAGAATAATTTGCCAGGAGTGCCAACGGTCGACCATCGGCGTGTTGTACTGAAAGAATTGAAATGTCAGGATCAATCGGACCTGCCGGCTTAATCAACAAATCACTTCCCCTAGGTGGATTCATACGGACTTTATCCGTCGTCTTGCCAAATGGATTCGGGCGGATGCCCCCCTCTTTCACATACCAGCGACGGTTATTAACTTCTGCCGGTTCACGTACCACAGTCCAGGCAACCTTGGCTGGTTGCAATCGGGCGTGTGCATTAATAATTGACTGCGCAATGCTCTCGGTCAGGAATTGCACATATTCCGGATTCGGATTACATTGGGCCAATGGAACGGCAGTCGGTGCCGTATGAGTGTGTGTCGCCGAGGTCAGCATATGGCTGGTGGGTATGCCTGTTTTGATTGACGCCTGCTGTTTGGCGGCATCAAATATCTCCCGGGAAATCAAACAGATATCGCAGACCACAAATGCAATACTGGTTTTCCCATTTTTCAATACCAGAGCACGTGCATGCAAAGGATCATGAGCTGAAAGCGCCTGGCGATCTTGAAAACTTCCGATCATGGATACCGGATATTCTCGCGGGTTGATATTCACCTTGGCAGCGCCTGCCTGCAGTGAAGCTTTGGCATCGTCGGCCGCGCTGAGATTCAAGGGAAACAGAATGACGAATAGTATCGCAAATCGAAACATCGAGAGATCTCCTGTCAATCAGTTACAGTTTGACTTAATTTTTGGGGTTGAGGTGTCGCCGTTTGAGTCATTGCTTTCTTCCAGGCGGTAAATGAATCCCTCATTTTCTGGACACGTTCTGGCTGTTTTTCAGCCAGATTATTGGCTTCTGATAAATCATCCTGCAGGTGAAATAATTCGACAGGTGTTTTACGGTTCTGGTTCAATACCAGTTTCCAAGGTCCCTGACGGACTGCAGAACGTCCATTATAATCCCAAAATATCGAACGAGGCTGTAATTTTTGTTGTTGAGTCAATAAAGGTACCAGACTCACGCCATCCAGTTGATGGCCGGCGGGAACCGTAGCTTTTGCCAGTTCTAAAATCGTCGGCATCAAGTCAATGCTGATCACCGTCTCATTACACACACTGCCCGCAGCGATATGACCGGGCCAGCAGGCAATCGCCGGTACACGGTGCCCCCCTTCCCAGACGTTGCCTTTAAAGCCGCGCAATTTTCCATTCGAACCTTTATTATTCGCACCATTATCAGACAGAAAGAAAATAAACGTGTTGTCCGTCAGTTCCAGCTCTTTCAATACAGAGACGACTTTACCGATGCCCCGATCCATTTCGGTATTCATTTCTCGATAGGCATTCGCAATGTCTTTTCTTTTGGCAGCCTTGATATCGCCGACGCCTTCTTTCCGCATCGGTTTATCGTTTGGTCCCTGATAGGGATAATGCACGGCTTCGTGCGCAATATAAACAAAAAACCGTTCATTCTTCTGTTGGCGAATATAGTCGACCGCGTGATCCGTGATCAGGTGTGTCACATAACCTTGCTCTTCGCGATTTAGGTCCGCATTGTGCCACCAGTCGAAAACTCCCGTGCCATCCAGATGCGCGAAATAATCTACATTCCCACTGACATAGCCCACGAATTGTTGGAAACCCCGAAAGGTAGGATTGTATTGTCGTTCATATCCCAGATGCCATTTCCCAAACATACCCGTTCGATAACCGGCGGCCTGCAAACATTGCCCCAGTGTAATTTCATTCTTCTGCAATCCATGATGGCGATTTTTTTTCGGGTCGGCATAAACGACGCCATCAATGCCCGCCCGCTGTTGATAGCGACCCGTTAACAAACCAGCGCGTGTAGGACTGCAGACAGTTCCACTGGAATGAAAATCGGTAAACCGCATTCCTCGCGCAGCCAATCGATCAAGCTGTGGCGTCTCGCAGTTCGTACTGCCATAGCTACTCAGATCTCCATATCCCAGGTCATCCGCCATGATGAGTACAATATTAGGCCTGACTGGTTTTTCTTCTGCTGCCACAAGAGCAGGAAGGAAAATACAGCCCAATACCGTGATGATCAGAGATTTCATAAGGAGCGCCTTGATACTGATGGAATCGATCAATAGAAAAACAGGCATCAACAGGTCTTTTAATGAAAAGTACTGAAACAATGCGTTCCAGTTTTGCGAAGCGATTCGTAACTTCGTTCACTTTATTAGACTTCAGTCAGCCACACAAATCAATCGTGCAATCAAGGTGAAAGCAACAAATCAGATACCCTCCGCGCGCTTTCAGAGATCGCATCAGCAGGAAAAGCGCAACGTTCGCTGTCAATACGCCTGTAATTCGTTGAGGCGTTTCTGTTAACACACTCGAAAATGCTATTGGGCTGTCCAGCCTCCATCAATGGTCCAGCAGGCCCCGGTAATCGATTTGGCCTGCCCCGAACAGAGGTAGCTTACCATGGACGCCACTTCAGCAGGTTCAATCATTTTGCCTGTCGCCGAGGCTTTCAAAAAGACCTGACTTTCGACTTCTTCCACGCTGAGACCCAATGTTTCTGCTTGTGCCGCGATCTGCTGTTCCACGAGTGGCGTGCGGACATATGCCGGACAGATCACATTGGCCGTGACTCCGAATGGACCGCCTTCCAGCGCCGTCGCTTTCGTCAGACCTACCAAACCATGTTTGGCAGCGATGTAGCCGGCTTTATTGAGCGAGGCCACTTGTGAGTGAATCGACCCCATATTAATGATGCGGCCCCAGTGCTTCTGTTTCATGCCGGGAAGGACATACTTTGAAAGGAGAAACGGAGCAGTTAACATCACCTGCAGCATTTTATCCCAGACGGTTTCCGGAAATTCTTCCAGGGGGGAAATGTGTTGAAAGCCAGCGTTGTTGACCAGAATATCCACTGCACCGAATTCTTTGAGGATACGATCAACTAACGCCTGACAACTTTCCTGCTTTGATAGATCGGTGGGAATATACAGAACTCGTTGGTTCGCCGTCGCAAGATCCGATAAATAAGCGGGCTCATTCAAATCGGCGATCACGACATGGCAGCCATCATCAAAGAGCGTCTTCGCGATCTCGGCACCGATGCCACTGGCGGCTCCCGTGACTAAGGCAGTTTTAGGCAACGACATCACTTTACTCCTCACGTAATACTTGTTGAATCCGGGCCAGTTTTTCGTCGCGCCAGGCCGTCCATTCGCTACGACTTTTCTGTTTCAGATACGCTTGCGTACCGGAAACGGCTTTCTCCTTTGCCGATTCAGGGATCGTCGTCCAGGTTTGCATCTCATTCCAATATTCTTCGAATGAGGCACCGATCGTATCGAAAAACTTCTGATAGCCCCCTTCACCGCCGCCCAGTTCATAAATCAGATGCTGGCCCATCATCGCCCACCTGAGACCCGGACCCTGACAGAGAGCCGCATCGATGTCTTCCACGCTGGCAACCCCTTCATCAAGCAGCGCCAGAGACTCGCGCCAGACAGCCGCCGCCAGACGATTCGCAATGTGGCCTGGTACTTCCTTATTCAAAATCACCGGATGTTTTCCCAATTTGACGAAAAAGGCTTTGACCGTTTCGACTGTGGAAGCGGCCGTCTGCGCGCCCGGAACCAGTTCGACCAGTGGAATCAGATGAGGCGGATTAAAAGGATGTGCAATCAACGCGCGTTCGGGATGTTGCAATACAGACTGCATTCGCGTCATTAACAACCCTGAAGAACTACTGCCCAGAACTGCGGTTTCAGGAGCGTATTGTTCAAACTCGCGATAAACGTCTGCTTTGATTGCATAATCTTCGATGACCGATTCCTGAACATAATCAATGCCAGATACTAACTCCTGCATCGAGTCCACAAGTTTCAGGTTTTCCTGTCCGTGATTCGCGGCTTCCTGGGTGAGCAGTTTGAGATCAACCAGTCGTTGCAAATTCGCCCGAGCGACATCCAACGCTTTTTGTTTTACGCCTGCATTCGCATCATAAATGCGAACGTTTAGTCCCTGCGCCGCAAAAAATGAAGCCCAGCTCGCGCCAATCAATCCTGCGCCCAATATTCCGATTTCCTGCATGCTGCTGTCTCTCTGTATTCTAAATGACTATTCTTCAGCCGCTTCAAACAACATCGCGATGCCCATTCCCCCACCAATGCACAGTGATGCGATCCCCCGCTGGGATTTCCGCTTCTGCATTTCGTGAAGTAAGGTCACAGCGATGCGAGCACCACTGGCACCCACCGGATGCCCCAGCGCAATGGCACCGCCATTCACATTCACGCGTTCGTTATCCCAGTCTAAGGTCTTACCAACGGCAAGCGATTGAGCGGCAAATGCTTCATTGACTTCCAGCAGATCGATGTCTGCGATAGTCAGTTGTTCCGCTTTCAGTAAGTCTTCGATCGCGTGTGCGGGCCCCATGCCCATATACTTTGGGTCCAGCCCGACATTAGAAAACGCACGAATCCATGCCATTGGTTTTAAATTATGTTCCTGCACAAAACTCTCATCGGCAAGCAGTAAAGCCGCGGCACCATCATTGATGCCGGACGAATTGGCGGCAGTCACAGTTCCCTCAGGGTTAAACGAAGGTCGCAAACAGGAAATCGTTTCAAGGTTCGTTTCTTGACGGGGATATTCATCGACGGAGATTAATTCCGGATCGCCTTTCCTTCTGGGCACCGATACACTGACTATTTCGTCCTCGAATTTTCCAGCCGCACGCGCTGTCTGATAACGCTGTTGACTTTGTACGGCGTAGCGATCCTGCTCTTCGCGTAATACTTCATATTTCTCAGCCAGATTTTCCGCGGTGATTCCCATGTGACAATCGTAAAAGGCATCCCACAATGCGTCATGAATCATCGAATCAACCAGTGGCCGGTCACCCATTTTAAAACCCGACCGTGCGCCCTGCAGCAGATAGGGAGTATTAGACATGCTTTCCATACCGCCTGCCATCACAACGCGGGCATTGCCACACAAAATAGACTGCATGCCCAGCGCCACTGATTTTAAACCGGAACCACAGACCATATTCACGGTTGTCGCCGGAACGTGGTAAGGCATACCCGCATTGACCGCCACCTGTCGTGCCGGATTCATGCCACAGCCTGCGGTTAAGACCTGTCCCAGAAATACTTCGTCGACTTGTTCGGCACTCAATCCGCACCGTTTAAGCGTTTCTTTGACGACAATTGTGCCTAGTTGCACGGCTGATAAATCTTTGAAAGCCCCGTTAAAGGCACCAATGGGTGTTCTGGCGGCACTCAAGACGGCGACTCGGTTTTGTCCCTGCTGACTCATGTTTCTGAACCTTGATATAAATCTCGTAATTTCCGCCGCATCACTTTATTGGACGCTGTCCGGGGCAGTTGTTCAATTTTGCGCACTGCATGTATCTTAAACAACGGATTGAGTTGTGTGCGAATGATTTGTTGCATTTGCTGCTGTAATGCATCCCCAACAAATTCCGCTTCTCCCTGCATGACGGCAAAAACGACCAACAGACTCGGCCCCCCTCCCTCAGGGGGAACCGCGATTGCAGCGACCTCTTGGACTCCCTCTGCCTGCGAGAGTAGTTCTTCCAATTGCACAGAACTGACTTTGATGCCGCCTAGATTCATAGCATCATCGATGCGGCCATGAGCCCGATAATAACCGCCGGGTAAGGCTTCAATCTGATCACCGTGCCGTCTAAGAACTTCTCCGCCCGGTCCTGCTGAAACATCGGCAAAATAGACTTCGTGATGATCACGATTGAGCAACCGCGTAGATAACCCGATAACCGGAGGCACAAAAAAAACTTCTCCGTTCGTCGTTTCGTTACCTGTTTCATCCAGCAGCAACCAGGAGAAGCCGACCGCCGGACAGGAAAACAAACCGGGTACGCCGGGTTTCAGAACCGTGCCCGTAATATAACCGCCCCCTGTTTCCGTACCGCCACAATATTCGATGACAGGACGATAACCCGCACGCGACATCAGCCACAGCATATCATCGGGGTTCGAACATTCCCCCGTCGAACTGAAGACTTTGATCTGCGACCAGTCCAATCCCGCAACACAATCGTGACTGCGCCAGGCAGAAACAAGACTGGGAACCAGCCCAAGCATCGTCACCTTCGCGTTCTGAACAAACTCACAAAACACACGACTGGTGGGCACCGCGTCGGTGAGCGCAAGCGTAGCGTCGTTAATCAAGGTAGCATACACCAGCCAGGGGCCCATCATCCAACCCAGGTTCGTCGGCCAGCAAACCACATCACCCGCATGAATATCGTGATGCAGATACCCATCGCCGGCAGACTTCATCGGCGTCGTCTGATCCCAGGGAATCCCTTTAGGGCTGCCCGTTGTACCTGAGGAAAAGAGGATCGTCGTTTCATCGTGCGGCTTCCGCGCCACATAGGTTAATTCTTGCTTCTCAGAGAGGAACTCAGACCAAAACTGATCCCCCTGTCGAAGCGGAACCTGACAGGTCTCGCTTTCAGGAAGTACGATTGCCGGTAAACCGTTCTCCGGCTCCAGCTTGGTATAAAGCGACAGTTGTTTGCCATTTCGGGAAATGACATCCTGAATAAAAATTAAACGCGGCGCTGTCATTTCAAGTCGGACGCGCATTTCTTCCGCCGAAAAACTATCGGCAATTGTCACTACCACGCAACCTGCGGCGATGATCCCCAGAAAGATCGCCACTGATTCGGGCGTCATCGGCATCATCACTGCCACACGCTCGCCCGGTTTGATGCCTGACTCTTGAAGTCCGTTTGCAACCTGCGCCGTGAGATGCTTCAATTCCTGATAACTGAGTTGTTGTAATGCCTGGCTTCCCCGCTGAAAAATGACGGCTGTCTGCTCAGACTTATTGCGGAAGCAGCTTTCCACAATATTCAATTGCGCCCCGCTGAGCCATTCCACCTGTTCGACGCCTGCACTCAGATTCATAGTCTGTTGTGGCGATTGACGAAATTGAATGGCGAGTGAATCAATCAATTTCTGAGTAAACGCGTCCCGGTTCTGCACTGCCCAATTGTGCAATTCATCCATGTTATTCAAATTCAAATCGCGCAACCACAGCGCCAGATGAGAGTGAGATCGTTCCCATTCTCCCGGGAACCAGGCAGGAGCAGGGCTTCCCTGTTCGATTCGCTGCTGAAATACCCGCTGATACAAGAGACGATGAACCGAAAATGGTAACTCGGGAGTCAACACCTGTGTGAGCAGTTGCTGCCAGACTTCAGAGTCCTTTTGGGCGGGGATTGCCTTGAGCGTATCGGCTAACGACTGTGCTTCGTCCGAAGACAGTCCAGCTTCAATCAGCGTAGCGGCGGTCAGCGTAGCGGCGGGGAGATCCATTGATTGTCCCATTATCAAGCGGGGGAATCGTATTTTTGTCTAAAACAACAAACTCTACCCACTCTGTGAGCAATTCGCCAGTTCAGGCCAACTCAACGTAAAACCAACCTCAAAAAAGAGTTGGGAACCGTCATGAATTTTGATTTATGTTAAGAACCTGACTTCCATTCAGCACTGCAAATGCGAAAATGGAAACAGTTCTGTTGTTCAAGACAAGATCCTTGCGCGTTGAGATTCCAACACGTTCTCTTTGACTGACGTAGTGACAATAAACCAGCTTTTTACAGGCAACTTGTAGAGAAAGAGATTTTATGTCTGTTCTGAAGATAAATCGTATTGCTAGACGGCTTTATACCGGATTCTTTTTTCTGCCCCTGATCGGGCTGAGCATTGTGCTGCCGCCAAGCATCACAACAGTTTTGGGAGAGACTCCCGCTAAGACAGCCAAATCAGATGTCAAATCGGGTCCAGATTCCGAACTGAACCAACGAATGCTGGACGCAATCAAATATCTGGCATCCGATGAACTGGAAGGCCGTGGCGTAGATACCCGGGGAATCAATCTTGCCGCTGATTATATTGAGAAAGAGTTCAAAGCAGCAGGCCTGAATGTGCAATCAGTCAATGAGGGCGCTTTCCAGAATTTCACGATCAACACAGGCAGCAAACTTGGTCCTGAAAATGAACTACAGTTAACTGGCCCTGACAACAAAACCATTCCCCTGGTCTATGACAAAGATTTTCGATCCTGCTCCTTTGGAGGTTCAGGAAAATTCGATGCCGAACTGGTCTTCTGTGGATATGGAATCGATGCGAAAGATGTGAAATATAGTGACTATGCTGGAGTCGATGTCAAAGACAAGGTGGTCATTATTATGCGACGGACTCCGCAACAGGGAGATAAGAACAGCCCCTTTGCCGGCGCCCATGGGATCTCTCGTTATGCCGCGCTGCGTTATAAAGTCAGCACGGCTTTTGGTAAAGGTGCCAAAGCGATTTTATTTGTTAACGACGACTATTCGACCAGAGAAAATAAAAAGGAAGCCCAAGACCTCGCACAGGATGCTATTGAGGAGTTGATTACGGCCACAGAAAACTGGGAAAAAGCAAAAGATGGCAAACAGGCAGAGGCTGACCGCGAGTTGAAAAAAGCATTACATGAAGTGCAGCAGTCTCGCAAGCGTTTAAAAGACGCAAAATTCGATGTATTGATGAACTTCGGCTACGCCGGTGGTGGCGAAGGACGATCAATTCCGATCGCACACATCACCATTGAAAAGTGCAACCAACTATTAAAAGACGCTGGCAAACCCACACTTCATGAGCTGGAACGCAATATCGACGCAGACTTGAAACCAGAGAGTTTTGCGATTCCTCAGTGGAAGGCAAAAGGAGAGATTTCTGTCGAGCAAATTCGTACGGAAATCAAAAATGTGATCGGCGTTCTGGAAGGAAAAGGGCCTTTTGCGAATGAGACGATTGTGATTGGCGCGCATTACGATCATGTCGGTTATGGAGGCGAGGGTTCATTGGCCCCTGGTTCTACCGACATCCATAACGGTGCGGACGATAATGCTTCGGGAACGGTCGCGTTAATCGAGCTGGCACGTAAACTGGCGGCGCGAAAGACACCCCTGCCTCGACGAGTGGTCTTTATTGCCTTCACGGGAGAAGAACGCGGACTGATCGGATCAGCCCACTATGTCAAGAATCCCACATTCGATCTCAAAAACACGGTCGCCATGCTCAATATGGATATGGTAGGACGACTGACGAATGACAAACTGACTGTGTTTGGAACGGGAACAGCGCCTCGCTGGAATAAACTGGTTGAAGAAACGGCTAAAGCATATGATTTAAAGCTCTCTCTCAAACCTGAGGGCTTTGGTCCCAGCGATCATAGTTCTTTTTACGGAAAACAAATTCCCGTGCTACATCTCTTTACGGGAACCCATACAGACTATCATCGACCTTCCGATGATTGGGACAAAATCAACATTCCGGGAATGAATCGCATCGTCGGATTTCTGGAAGAGATTGCTGTCGCTACCGCAGAAAACCCCAAACGTCCCGAGTATGTGAAAATCGAACGACCAGCCACCACAATGCGTTCTGGCAATCGCCCCTACTTTGGCAGCATTCCTGATTTTGGCGGTGAAGGCCCTGGTTATCACATCTCGGGTGCTTCACCCGGTAGTCCTTCAGATAAAGCGGGCCTCAAAGCCGGTGATGCCATCATCAAAATGGGTAAGACGAAAATCGACGGACTGGATGATTTCGATCTGGCATTAAGAATGTATTCGCCCGGCGAAAAAGTTGAGGTGACAGTGATGCGTAACGGAAAACGTGTCAAACTGACGGTTAAACTGGGTAAACCCAAATAGCAACGGGTCCTGTTCCGCATTTTACTTTCGCGTATAAACCAGTGACACGCTGCCTGTGTAGTCACTTTTCTTACGCCCCGCATTGGGGAACGAGTTGTAAATTTGCAGTAAACCGAATTTTAGATTCCAGCGATCTTTGTTATCCAGCTTGAAAAGCAGCCCTGTTTCAGTTGTGACACGCAAAATCTGGGCGACATCCAAACTGGGGGTCCAGGTCTGTTTGTGTTCCAGCATCGCATGGTCTGAGAGCGGCCAACGTAACTCGATCTCCAGAAACACATCGAAGGTGGTTCGTCGTAATCGTGGATTGGTATAGATTTCGCGCGTACCACCGGGTCCCAGACGCACAATCAAACGTTTCACTTCTTCATTAATGAACCGATAACCTAAACCAGATGAAATTGTTCCTCGCCAGTCCAGGTTTTCAAATTCATCATAGGTATTCTTGTTTGTCACGAAGACAATCCAGTCTGAGGCACGACCGATATCCAATGTCGCGTTGCCATACCAACGATTCGCATCCCGAACTCCGTTCGACTGCCCCCAGCGACCACCAATTTCAAACTCGAACAAATTATTGTTGTCTGATTTTTCTAAAAACAGCCCTGTTGTTACATAATCTCGATCCGTATTTCCTCCAAGAAACGTACCACCAAGCTCCAAACGTTTCGTCCAAACCTCAACATGCTCCCAACATTGATCATAATATTCTTCGATCTGGTCAATCGGAATCACTTCACCAAAGTTTGACTCAGGTACAGGTGGCACCCCCAGCGGATCTGGTTGCGGATCCGCAGTGAGCAAAGGAGGCAGCGCTGTCGGGTCAGTCGCTTCACCTTGCACTAAGAGTGTTTCTCCTTGCGCAGCAGGGGCAGCATCGGCTCCTTCAGAACTGTATTCAAGACGATCGACTAGTCCCAACAACACCGAACGCACTTCGCCATCTGAGAGACGAAATAGAATATTCCCGTCTTCAAATCCGATGCTTTCGCCTGAGAGAAGCTGTCCATCTTTAAGGTAGAGCGTTTCATTTACAACATCATCAGCAGAGAAAGCAACTCCGAAAGTGCTTAACAAAAATACAAGCTGAATCAGTAAAAAACGTAACAGATTATTTGTTTGATAAAAGAAGCGGGAACGACCCATTTAACCATCCGTGGCTGGATAACTCATTAGAGAGATAATAAGTAGAAAGGAAGTAATTGAACGATCTGATATGAGGAAGGAACCGTAATTCTAGTCCTGGTAGTGATTTGCTGCAACGTGTTTCTTTGTCTCATTTCTACAGAATCTTTTCGATATTCGCCCTTTCCATCATCCACACGAATTCATCATATCCCTTTAATACATAGCAACTTACAGACAAAGTGTATTTTACCCCACTAAAAACTTCGCGTTCGTGCCACAGTCTTAACGATGAAAGCGAATACAGTAATTCAATCAGTTTTTTCAACACAAATCAGGATCACAATCTTTCCTGACCCGTACAACCGGATCTTTTATCTGTCTGTAACTCTCCCCGTATCTCCTCCTTCCGGCTTTTCTGGCTCAAACTCAACAAAAAAGCGAACAACATCAATACTACTTCAGACCTGCTACCAAATTGCGTGCTAGAGTTTTTTTGATTCCAGTTCGTTCCCGGCACAACGTACGAAGAACTAACTGATACATCAATCTGGCAATTCATATTACATCACTAAGCAAAATTGGCGGTACAAGTCCAATAGACAACATGATCGTTGTCGCTCGTGGGGGGGGAAGATTTTACTATGGGATTCTTAAAAAGATTCTTAAAGACGACGTATCGAGATAATACTGCAGGCAAAGCGCGCAGCAGTTTCGAGAGTCTCTCAGAAGAACAATTGGAAACACATTTGAATATTGCCAAATATGGAAAGTTCATGCTGACTGACGCCATTCGTCCCTCGTATGATCTGGAAGTCGTACCTCAGGCGGGTTACCGACACGATGTTTACACGGATAAAGAAACGGGCATTAAGATCCCGGTTCTGATGGCTTCTGCTTCGAAGGAAGTCTTATTCGACCTGTTCATCGATCTGCTGGATCCGCTCGGGCATGAAGTCGATGTAGTCCTGGAAACCAGCCATGAAGGTTCGAACAATCAGCATCAGGATCTGTATCGTGAGCATATGGATCTGCCAGTTTTGAAAAGTACGCTTTATGACTACGAAGACCTGCTCCTGAATGATGGTTGTGCAGGCATTGCAGTCTTAAACCCGCTCATTCCTCTGGAAGTCCAATTTGATGAACACAAACTTCTGATTATGTATGGTCAGGGAATCGAACAATTCGAATTAACCTTAGAGGAATATGGAATTCCTCATATGGCAGATTTGAAATTTATCACGGAAGCGGAACACGTTCATTCATCCAGTGACGAGTCCAGTGATGAACTGGATCAACTGAAATATCGTCTTGGCATTGATGTCGAGTATTAATTCTCAATTGAAGACTTTTCTCATCGCATGACGGGACTTGCCTTCAATCAGATGAATTTCCTGATCAACGACAACCTCTTCAAACTGTTGGCGCAATCCGGAAGGCCATTTGACCTCTAACGCTTCAATTTGTTCTACATCCCCCAAGCCGAATACGAGACTGCGTTGATTGCTCGCTTGATAACCATCACCGGCTATCATCTGACGAACCAGAGTCTGTCCCTTCAATTTGACGCTGACTGAAGCACCTGTCGCATCACGGTTTGATTTCGTGCCCGTCAAATGAACCACCAGTCGATGACCATGCTTTCCCGTTGTATTTTTCAGTAAAGCAAAAGGTTGATCGAGACTGGATATCGCAGCTTCTTCCAAACCATCGCGGTTCCAATCCAGTCGTGCCATCCCTCTGCCCAACCTTGCCTTCTGAAAAAAATCGCCGAGTGCAGGTGAGCTGATCTCCTGAAATTTCCCCTGCCCCCTGTTCTGCATAAACTGAGGCCGCATCTGATAAGGCACTCCCTGAGCAGTTAAATCTTCGACATGACCATTTACGCTCAGTAAGTCCTGCAACCCATCAAGGTTTGCATCGAGAAATTGCGTTCCAAATCCCAATTGATAGGTTGTAGAGTCCGACAGATTCGCAGCCTGAGTCGCATCGACAAAAATATCGGGCGTCACCTGACGATACAATGTATTCGTTTCCCGATAGTAATTTGTCATATAGAAATCCAGCAGGCCATCCGCATCGGCATCACCGGCGGCGATTCCCATACAGGCTTCTGCCCGGCCCAAGGAATTAAAGGCCAGCCCGGAAAGTAACGCCTGCTATACGAATGTCAACTTGCTGGATGCTTGATTGACGAAGTAAAAATTGGCAACGGCATCGTTGGCAATCAACAGATTCGGATACCCGTTCCCATTCAAATCAGCGGCAATGATTCCCAGACCTTTTCCATCGGGAACCTGGATACCCGATTCTTCGGTCTTGTTTTGAAATTGACCATTTTTCAAGTTAGAGAATATCTGGTCCTGTGCCCCTGGAAAATTCTGTGGCATACAGGACCGGCTGGAGTCATCTGGATTTTTACAAACACGATCATAAATATCCGGGCCCGTTAAATAATTGACCGCATAGATTTCAGGGGCACTGTCGCCATTCAAATCTGCGATCAAACAACTGGTTGTCCATTGGTCTTCGCTTCCCTCCGCCTGATTTACCTCGGAATAAGTCCCATCCCCGTTATTGAGGTACAGTCGATTCAGGCCAATATTACCGACATAAATATCCGCAAAGCCATCGTTGTCTACGTCACCGATTGAAACTCCCTGGCTAAATCGATCCTCGTTCAAGCCGGCTGACGCTGTAATATCCCGAAAGGTGCCATCGCCGGCATTCAGAAAGAGCCGGTCCGTGTACCGACTCTGCGATTTCTCTCCAGGTGCATTCGCTCCTTGTGTCAAATAAAGATCAGGCCAGTGATCACCATTGTAATCAAGAACCCCTACCCCACCGCCGGTGAATTCGTACATCTTATGCTCAGACTCAGGCCAGGCATGACCATTAAAATATTGGAATGAAATGCCGACTGACGACGCAACCTCTTCAAATGCAACGTCGGATTCTGCCTTCAGCTCTACTTTTCCCGGCAATATTGATGTCACATTGCGTGCTGACATCGAATCGGGAGTAGGATACTTCAAGTCTCTCACCGGATTTTTGTGTTCGACTACGCGCGTATAGTTCAGCTGAGACAGTTGCGGTTCCAATTCTGCTTTGGCTTTGAGTGCCCAGTCTAACTCTGAATCAAGCATCAGTGCACTCTGACTCCAGCCATAGGCTTCCCATATCAGTCCCAATTCCCGGGCTAGCGAGACAATTTTTTGAGCCGCGACCAAATCCTGATCACCGTAGACCACTTTTGCCAGCCCTTCATAAGCCTGTAACTTACTTGAGTAATCTAACAGCTGCTCTGCCACCTGCTGGTTTCCCGCTTTCAAAAGCAATTGTCCTAATTGATAGCAGGCAGTCGAGTTTGTTGCATCTCGCCTGATTGCCTCTACATAACATGCAATCGCGAATTGGTCATTGCCCTGTTTTTGATACCATTGCCCTTCAATACTCCAGATTTCAGGATGCCATCGAGACTGATCTGACAGCCTTTGTTGCCACTTCCGAAATTCGCCCGGCTCACTTCCTATCAACAGGATCTGCCCTGCTAAAACAAGCGCCTGACTTAAATCGGGCTGCTCGGAAATCAGTTTTTGTAACCGTGATTTTGCCGCTTGATACTGCTGCTGATCAAATTCCATCCGCGCCAAGCCTAATTGCACGAGTGAATCATTCGGATCGACCTGCTCAAATTCAGAAACCAACTGAGGGTTTTCCAGTGAACGATCACTCATCGCCAATAAATAGAGAAGCAACGGATCGAAGCGGTTTTGCCTTAACAGTTTCAACCTCATGGGAACGGCTTCCCAGGCACGCGAACTTAATCCATATATAAACGAGAGGCGTTCCAGCGACGTTGGATCATCAGGAAATGAAGTGAGCGCACGCTGAAATTCTTTCTGAGCAAGTGTGAGATTTTTCAATTGGAACAAATAATACTCGCCGGAACGTGTCCTTGCCTTGTAGGATTCGCGGCTGGTATTGTCCGGTACATAACTGTAAAGCCGAATGACTTCTTTATAGTCCCCCTCTTTGATCGCAATTTCGGCTCCCAGCATTGCCGCTGCGACACGATACTGAGGATCATCCAGGAGTTTCGCAACCAGTTGTTTGGCAGCGTGATAATCCTGAGTCCGAAACGCATAGGAGGCGCGTTGAAATACCGCTCCAGGATCGGACTTAAAGAGATCGGAAAAATAAAGCGCAAGGCCTATGATGAGGAGTACTGAAATAATACTGATTACACGAATCAACGTACTCACACCCTCATTCTGAAACAAAGGATTGGCATAGAAAAGAGTAGACGAAGTTGCAATTCTCTACCAGTTGTTGCACAACGGCTTAGACCGTGACATTCTTCTGAGTTTCTACTTCTGCCGGGGTAACATTCGGTTTCGCCTGTTTCACCAGTCCTGGCCTCAACAGATTTAAGCCCCACTGTTTGATATCCATCGTCAAACTGAATAATGTCGGCACCAATATCAATGTAAATAGTGTCGAGACAATCAGTCCCCCGAGAACCACGCTTCCCAAACCACGATAGAGCTCACTTCCGGAACCCGGGAATAAAACAAGTGGCAACAACCCCAGAACGGTCGTCGTGGTTGTCATAAAGATCGGCCTGATGCGGGTGCGGATGCTTTCCAGAATGGCGTCCCGTGGTGACATGTTATCTTCATTGATGTGATTTAATGACTGGTGAATAATCAAGATCGGGTTATTCACAACGGTACCAATTAAAATCACAAAGCCCAGCATGGTGAGCACATCCAGCGTTTGCAACATAAACAGATTCAACACACTTAAGCCCAGAATCCCCCCGACGGCTCCCAATGGTACACTGAAAATAATGACCAGCGGATACAACCATGATTCAAATAAGGCCGCCATCAATAAATAAGTAATCATTAAGGCAAGCAGCACGTTAAACTCCAATGCAGCCCAGGTATCGCGCAATTTATCAGCGGTTCCCGATAAAATGATTCGATACCCGCCAGCCAATGCGCCACTTTCCCGCAGCGGTTGAACGATTTCCGACTGAATTTGGCTCATGGCATCTTCCAAAGCCATCTCTTCAGGTGGAGAAACTTCGATCGTAATGGCGCGCTGACGCTCTCGGTGATTGACCTGCTCCGGCCCACTGGTGATTTCCACATTTGCTAATGCTTCCAAAGGCACCAGGGACCCCATGGGAGTCGCGATTGATAAGGCTTTCACATCCTGCGTATTCTGAATGTGTTTTGATCTTCCGATAATCGTCAGATCGATTTTGTCTCCGCCTAGATAATAGTCCCCTGCATAGGCACCATCGATCAACGCATTTGCGGTATACCCCAAATCAACACTGCTGACTCCCATTTCGGCTGCTTGAACCAGCTTGGGCTCGATATGAACTTCCGGACTGGAAAGATCAAGACTGGGAATCGGGCGAACCTGTGCAGCCGGAATCATTTGTTTGACTTGCCCCAGAATCTGCCCTCCCATAGATACCAGCTTATTCAAATCCGGGCCAATAATTTCCACCTCAATCGTACGTCCGCCGGTCAGGCCTCTCTCAAACAGACTGGATTGTTTGGCCACTGTGAATGTGCCTGGCAGTTTCATGCCTGCCTTTTGAATCAGAGGAATTAATTCTCCCACACGCTGAGAATCGAAAGCCCGAATCCCCATGAAGACCTGACGCCCCCGCGCGACGAAAAAGAAATCACCAATGACTGGATAACCTAATTTCTTCGCTTCTTCGCTGTCAGGGTCGATATCCCAGTAAGGTCGTAAGTCCGTTTCAACACTCTCCCCCAGTTCCATTAACTGATTGAGGTTATAGCCCGGTGGAGGCAGCAAAATACAGAAAATCAGATTTCGATTCCCTGTGGGGAGATACTCTACTTTCGGCCACAACTGCCAACTGATGCCGACAGCCAAACCAACGAGCAATCCAACCACAAGTAACCGACGCAGGAAACCACGCTGGATCCAATGATTCACACCCACAACCAGTCTGACAAATGCTGCGCCTCCCGCTTCAATCGGAGCGACAATCACATTGTGCAACTTGTTCTGCTTGACTGTTTCGCCCGCACGCGGTTCGACTTGTCGGAACACACGCTCATCCTCGAGATCCTGCCCCTCTCGTTTTTTCAATAAACGAGCGGATGCAGCGGAAATCAATGTCATTGAGACAACTAACGAAAGTCCCACAGCAGCACTAATCGCTAATGCAATATCCTGAAACAACTGACCTGCTTCTTCCTGAATGAAAACGACCGGCAGAAAAACAGCGATGGTTGTCAGTGTTGATGCAAGTACTGCCCCCCAGACTTCTTGCGTGCCTTTGATCGCGGCTTGAAACGGGGATTCTCCCAGGGAATAGCGGCGGAAGATATTTTCCAGAACCACCACGGCATTATCAACCAGCATCCCCACAGCAAATGCCAGACCTGCCAGACTGATCACATTTAATGAGCGTCCCATCGCCCCGAGAATCAAAAACGTACCAATGATACTGGTAGGAATCGCCAACCCCACCACCAGGGCTCCCCGGGCAAACCAAAACCCGGATCCAATAATTAACGCCAGACTGATCGCAAAAAACCAGGGCGAGATAAAGGTGGCAGCAACGGCCGTAATAATAATCAGCGGCACTACCAGTAAGGTACGTACTCCCAGATGCAGGAATGACATCAACACGATCATCGTTAATGCCCCGCCGATGAAAATATTATTCTTCACCAGATCGACAGAGGAATAGATATAATCGGTTTCGTCATAGACCTGAACTAATTGTAATCCACGTGGTTTGAGAATATTCTCATCGATATCTTTCACGGTTTCTTTCAAACCAGCCATGATATCCAGAACATTAGCTCCCGTTTCGCGTACGCAGTTCACGGCGATACTTGATTCACCAAACCGTCGCACAAGACCATCGGGCTTTTTGTATCCTAAACGTACTTCAGCAACATCCCTGACATAAACCGGGGCACCACCGCGAACCGCCAGCAACTGATTTTCCACTTCTTCCATGTTGCGAAACTGCCCCAGTGTCCGAACCACCCAGCGTCGCTTTCCTTCCCAGAAATCGCCAGCAGATGTATCTTTATTCTGGCCCCGCAGAACCGCACGCACATCGGCGATCGTTAACTGCCGCGCCGCTAATTGCTCTGAATCGACGACGACTTGCAGTTCATCTTCCAGACCGCCTAGCACATTGGACTGTGAAACTCCTGAAACGCGTTCAAATCGTGCTTCAATTTCATCCTCAGCAAATCGGCGTAATTTCGTGACTTCGATATCTTCTGCCGGTAAGATTCCCCCTCTCACCTCAGGATGTTCTTCCGCCAGCAGTCTCAACCGCAACATCGCTAAACCAGGGTTTGGAGTCGCTCGAATGACATCCAGCTCTTCTTTGATTTCAGGATGTGCTTTCTGAAAAGCGATCATTTTCTCATCAGACGGCAGACGACTACTGAGAATAAACCAGGCAATCGGACGGTCAGCTGCATTTGAGGTACTGATGATGGGCTGGTCGGCATCTTCCGGATAGTCGGGTACCTGCTGCAAGCGGGAATTGACTTTGAGTAATGCCTCGTCCATGTTTGTACCAACCAGGAATTCGAGTGTGATCGATCCTTTGGAGTCAGCACTTTCCGAACTCAGTTTCGTAATCCCCTCTACACTTTTGAGCTGTTCTTCCTGCTCTAGAACAATCTCCTGCTCGACTTCCTGCGGACTGGCGCCTGGCCAACGTGTTTCCACAGTAATCGTAGGCCTTTGTACTTCGGGAGTCAGCTGCATCGGCATACGGATGAGTGCCACCAGACCAAACAAGACGGTCATTAATACTCCGACCGTCACCTTTACCGGATTATGTACAATCGCATTTATCAAATTCATGAAAGATCCTCTTTAACCATCGGGGTTCATGGCTTTTGCTTTTGGTTCCGCATCTGGTGACAGGACTTCTGTGATCATCACATCCTGTCCTGGTCTTAAACGCTCGTTGCCTCGGATCACAACATATTCCCCGCGTTTCAGGTTTCCTTTGACTTGAATTAACCGACCACTGGCAACTCCCACCTGAACGGGCACCGCACGTGCTTTCCCCGGTTTTTTGTTGTCTGATCCAGGTTCCACTACATAGATCATCGGAGTCGGGCCTCCTAAAACCAGTGCATCCTTGGAAACCAGTAATGCTTTCTGCTTCGAGCCTGTCGGCAGCACAGCACGGGCCAGCATTCCCGATTTAAGAACCGGTCCGTCTTCGGTAATGATATTTTTGATTCGCACTTTGACCGGAAACGTGCGGGCTCTGATGTCTGCCTGGGGAATGATCAAAACCACACTACCGGTAAATACCTCTTCGGGAATGGCAGAGACTTCCACTCGAACATCCATTCCCAATCGGACATGCGGCACATGACTTTCCAAAACCTGAACCTGTACGTCCACTTGGCCTAGAGCGATCACTTCTGCAACCAGCTCTCCGGAATTGACCCATTGTCCGACTTCGGTATGTTCGGCGACTACATAACCGTCAAACGGAGAGATAATCGTATGTTTGACAATCTGGCTTTCGATTTTATCAACGAGGGCCTGTTGAATTGCAACGCGGGACCGTGCCTGCGCAATTTTCTCTTTTCGAGGCCCCTCTACGATAAGCTGATGCTCTGCCAATGCATCCTGATATAATTGTTCGGCACGAACGGATTCCGAGACAACTTGTTGAATATCATCATCATTCACAGCTTTTCTGGCATACAAAGATTCAAGCCGTTTTTGTCGTTTCTGCTGATATTCACTAACGGCCTTGGCAGCCAGCATGAGTGCTTTGGCTTTTTTAATTTCATCAGGGCGAGAGCCATTCTCTAGTTCAGCCAGCTCATGTTTACGAAAATCCAGCTCGGCCTTTTCTGCATCCAGCTCTAAATTAATCGTATTAGTCAATAACTGAGCCAAAGGTTGTTTTGCACGTACGAAATCGCCTTCATTCACGGGAAACGCGGCGACGCGCCCCCCAACGGCGCTACCGATGACACTTCTTTTGATCGGCAATACCGTTCCCACAAAAGTTTGTCCTGATGCAACCTCTCGCTCCACAATTTCCGCAACGGCCACCGATGCCGGCCCGCGTTGCGCAAACAGTTGCCCTGAAAATAAAGCACTTACATAAAAAGATATAACAAGACTGAATGCTAATCTCATCAATTCCCTCAACATTATATTTAAGTCATCAACTAAATTTTATAAATTCGATCGCTGGTTTGTTCATGCCGTTTCAAATTCTGAAACCTTCACTCCCAGATTTTCCTGCACCTGCATTAACAGCGACTTTAATGTTTCCATATCAGTCGCGGTCATGCCCTCAGTCGCCTTTTTTCTGAGTCGCTTTAAACAAGCCACCATTTGAGACCAAATGGGTTTTGCTTCTGGAAGCACTTTGACGACCTTGCGGCGGCGATCACCAGGATCACTTTCGCGTTTGATCCAAAGGTCGCGTTCCATCCGGTCCAGAATTCTGACCAGAGTCGGCGGTTCAATCATCATACGTTCGGCTAAATCCACTTGAGATAAGGGGCCTTCATAAACCAGCCAACCAATCACCTGAAACTGACGAAATGTAATACCGTACGGAATTAATTCCTGATTCAAAGCACCTTGATAGGAGTGTGAGGTCATCGTAATCCAATACCCGACACTCTCTTCAAAATCATATTGCTGCATCAGTTTCTCCTTCAGTGAAAGGACCGTTATTCATTAGCCAGGCTAATCATTAGCCTTGTTATACTAACGTGGGGAGTCCAACCGCAATACTTAATTTGCTTTTTGAAGTTTTTGCGATAGAACAGGCAAAAACACGGCTTGACTTGGGAATAACTGAAGAATCTGAACCAACTCGGCAGCATGCCATCTGTACGGCGAGATGAGCGGCACTGAGAATTTGAGAATCAAAATGCCTTGGGATTTTTGGGCGTATTGGGCTCTGCCGTCTCGGATTCGGCAGTAGAATTGGGAAAATTCAGTACACAACGAAATCCGACATCAGCAGGAGGAGTCCGCATGTTTTCTCCCTTGCGCTTCCGAACGTCCCAGGATTTTTGATCCCCCCGCACAACCCGCATACTCGGCACGACTGGCCGTTTAGGGCCAGACCAGTCTCGTACAACCCCTGCGTCAGCCAGAGAAAGCGCGGCCCGATAGGCATTTTCAGAGTACCAGTCTTCACACCATTCTCGCGCATTGCCTGATAAATCAAAAACACCATACGGACTGAAGTCGCCGGAAAATGTCCCGACAGGATCAATTTGTCCCGGGTGTCGTGTTTTCTGCCAAAGAGCTCGCCCATTGCCCCAGGGATACTGAAAGCCCATTTCCCCGCGAGCTGCCTTTTCCCATTGCGCTTCTCGTGGCAGTTGTTTGCCCATCGTTCGCGCATAATTCAGGGCGTCAGTATAAGAGATTCCTAATGCGGGGAACTCTGCAGGCTGCGTGTCATTGCCTGGAGGTGCGGGAATCTTTCCCTTCTGGGCAATCATCTCAGAACGCCAACGGCGATATTGCTCTAAAGTCACCTCAAGCACATCAATGTAAAACGCATTTTGATAGACAGTAAATTGAGGTGTTGCGTTTTTATCGCCGCTCTTCACTCCTTGAACCGAAATACCAGCAGGAACCAATACCATCTCACTGTAATCCCGCTCACAACGAATTCGCCTGGGGAACCCTTGTGAAGAATAACCGGCTTCCTTCACAGCCGCAAAACCTTCAGGCAGTGTAAATGAAGAATCAGGGGTTCCCTGCTCGTTCTCAATCTCAGATTTGATAATGGAAAACGTCGTAGAATTAATTTCCTTTTGAGTGGGTAACACAACGGCAACCTGTTCATCAGCGTCACTGACAGAACCAGGTTTTTGAATCTGATAATTGTGCACATAATCCACCACTTCAAAGAAATCTTCCGGATTGCCTTCCAATACCGACTGTTTCCTTTTTACCGGAGTTTTTGCCTTAGAATCAGAGCGAATGGATGTGAGTTTGGGCGCCTTTCCCCTGGAAGGCGAAGCAGAATTTTGTGCTGAGGGAGCCTGTTGAACAACTTGTTCGTTCCCGCCACCACACCCTGCCGCAAGCAGCAAGAGCCCCCCCATTATGAAATGGAATGTTCCCCAACTGGTATTCAGAATGCGCGCCATCTTCAAAGCCAATCACAGCTAACGATAATAAACAAAACAGAAAAGTATCTGTCCCTGATTTTAACATTCCCGAAGCCGAATCATAGCCGAATCATTCAAATCTGTTCACAAAGTTTCTTGAACAGACTCGACCAGCAATTTTTCAAAATCGCTCATCTCGATGCATTCCTGTGCGATATCTGGATGAGCAAATACCCGAACCCGTTTCACAAAATCATCGAATTGTTTCTGAGCCAGCGTATCAACCACGGGAGAAACAATATGTAAAGGCTGATATTTCGCATTGTGGGACGAATAGATTTCAACGTTAAATTCGACTTCACGGTGAGTAGGCGGGGCGTCAATCAGAATGTCAGTTGAAGCAACTGACCGATTGAACCGCTGAGACAGCCGTTGAGATAAGTTTTCGCTCCATTGCACAAGCGAAGCAACAGGTTGATGCGCAATGAGCTCGAACACGTCAGACGACTCATAATAACTGAATTCCGCAACCCGCTTATACAATGTGCGTTTTGTACTGAAAATGCCTTCCACCAGCCTTTCGCACAAAGTCCCCTTGGCTTGTTCGCGTAATACCGAAATGGAATCCGCTTCAGTCAGTTTAAAATAGTCAGTCAGATCAAGTTGCTGATACAGCAGGTAAAACGCGCGGGCAAACATCGTGCTCGCAGAGCGGACCGCGTGATGCCAATAAACTTCGCTGAACATGACATACCGGGCAAACACCATCAATTCCGCCGCAGTTTTCCCTTTGGAACCAATGGCCAGACCATCGCCGGCCTCGTTCACCATCAACGAATGAATCAGACGATTTTTGTCATAATTCCGACCATAAGGCACCCCTGCATGCAGGCTGTCCCGATCCAGGTAATCCATCTTATCGATGTCAATCGGTCCTGATAAAATGGAACGAACGAGCCGCATCTCTGTCGTATCAGATCGCGGAACCAGAATATCCAGAACTTCTTCGGGCTCAATCCCCCATTCCGTTCTCAAAACGTCAGCCAGCTCGTGCCCGTCCGATAAAAATTCTCGGGCAAATGTTTCATGCCGGGGTATACCTTCCAGCGACATGTCTTCAATCAAATGACAAAAAGGCCAATGCCCCAAATCATGGAGCAATGCAGCCACGATCAGAACTTCCGCGGTATGCACGTCGATGATAGCAGAAAACCGGGCATCTTTTCCTAACTGCCAGAGATACTCCAACGCATTTTTATAGACTCCTAACGCGTGTTCAAAACGCGTATGTGTTGCTCCCGGATAAACCAGCGAGGTAAAACCTAATTGAGTGATGTGTGATAATCTGCGAAATTCCGCAGTATCCACCAAAGACCGAATACGGGGAGTAAATGGAATATCCTGCTGATAGGGAATGCGAACCAGACCGCTGCCCGACTGCAAATTAGAAAGCTCAGGAATCTCGACGTAAGGATGATTCATAGAGTGTCAATCAGTTCTACTATCTTATTTTTTTGTAATTCAGGCCAGCAGCGTTGATCGATCATTGGGAGCAAATAACTCTTCTACTACTGATGCAATCATTTCGTTATCTTCCTGTGCACCTTCTGCGCACATCGCTTCCCACAAAACCTGTCCGGCCTGAACTGCCTGTTGAACCTTGGCAGGTAAGACATCCTGTTGAACGGCTGGTCGCAAATCATGATCCATAATGGCGACAGACAATGCATTGGGAATCAGGTCAATCTGATCGACCGATTCAAAGCCCACCATTCCAACCAGTAACGGATTCACTCGTCCCTGAATCAAACTACGAACATCGTCCTGATAGGCAATCAATGGTTTCCCCAGCATCCAGGTCATCGCTGCCTCGGAAACAGCCCCCTCATCGGGAGTCCGACCATTCAGATTCCAGACCATGGCTTCACATTCCACGACCAGTTGATAAACGTCGAGAGCAAAAATGGCTTCATGTAAAAACTGAGCCGCGGTCGGCGCATCCCAGTTCCGTTCAACCAGAACTTCCAACACCAGCCGAAATTCCATACCATCCCGGTGCGGTAAATAAACTGCATAGCCTCTTTCCGATAACAGATCGGCTATGGCCTTCATCTCTTCACGTTCAGATCGATTAAATAACGGCCCTGCGCAGTAAACGCGAATCTGCTCGCTCGATTGTTTCATGGTCAAACCTGTATTGCTTCCCTGCTGAAAGAAAACCATTTAGAATATTAATACTGAAGGGGTTCTGCAGACCATTGTAGCAACGCCTTATTATTTTTCACCTAAACCACATTCTTTTCACATTTCTTCTCTAAAATTCGTGATCTGAATCACCTATTTTGTCACAATAGCCGCATAATTACTTGTACTCAGATAGAAATTGATGAACCAAATCGCCACACCCGCTTCGCAATTTGATAGCCGACGATTCACCTGCGCGCTGCTTTGCATTCTGCTGGGGAGCGGCGCTGTCACACTGGCGATTCAGTCTATTTTCAGCAATCTGGATCTTGCCACTTTATACGTCAGTGCGTCGCTCTGGCAGTATCTGGTCCAAATCTGGTCTGGTCAGATTGAACCAGCAACCCAATCGGCCCTCATCCCGTTTTTTCCCTTGATGGGTTACCTGCTCATCGCGGCAATCGCAACAGCGAGCATCGGGGCGGTTCTGATTTCCAAAACATGTCAGCTCCCGATCAGCGTCGCCTTTTCGGAATGGGGCTGTAAAGGATTCCGCTGGTGGCTCCTGCCTGCAGTCTGGGAAATTCTCCGCATCACGGCATTTATTCTTGGCTGGTCAAGTCTGGAAAGCCTATTGCTGGCGACCTCGCAATTCTGGTTTTCACTGGCCATCGCTGGCTGGATGGCAACCTTCGCATCCTTGATCATTCCCGTTTCTGGACTTGAGCCTGACTTAGAACAAAATCATTTAAACACGTCACTCAAAATAAACATTCCCTTTACAGCCTGGTTGATGATGGGGCTGTTTGTGGTGCTGTTCACATGCATGAACTGGCAACTCTACAATGCATTGCTAGTTCCGCACGGCGATTCTGCCATGTATGAAGAACATCTCTGGAACGTGACACATGGAAAAGGATTTCGCAGCTACTTGGACCAGGGGCTGTTTTGGGGCGAGCATGTTCAGTTCATCCACCTGTTGTTACTCCCCCTGCACCTCCTCTGGCCTTCGCATTTACTTTTGGAATTATGCGAAACACTGGCGTTGGCAATCGGAGCAATTCCCCTGTATCGCATGGCCGTTCGCCACAGTCGTTCCACCACTGCCGGCAAAGCGATGGTAGCCGCTTACTTATGCTATTTCCCGATGCAGTTTCTTGATATCGCCATCGATTTGAAAACGCTCCGCCCGATCTCATTTGGCGTCCCCTGTCTGCTGTTTGCACTCGAAGCGATTGAGCTAAAACGCTGGAAAACCGCTGCCTTATTGTTGTTGTTGACGTTATCAGCGAAAGAAGATTATGCCCTAATTCTCGGCCCCTTAGGGCTCTGGATTGCCTGGCAGCAATGGCATGAAAGCAAACAGGCAAACGCGACTCCCCGCCCGACACTCTTCAAAACTGTCGCGCCTGGAATCGGACTTTCCCTGTTTGCTGTCGTTTACCTGGCACTGGTCGTCAAAATTGTGATTCCCTGGTTTCGTAGCGGCGAACAGGTTCACTATGTCGGTTACTTCAGTAAATTCGGAAACTCGCTCGGCGAAGTCGTCCAGAATATTTTGTTCAACCCCTCTCTGTTATGGGGTGAATTGGTTCAACCTGAGACCTTTATCTATGGCTTGGCGCTTATCGTCCCTTTAGGTTTAATTCCTCTGTTTTCTCCAAGCCGCTTACTGGTCGCGGCGCCGATTTTCGGTTTGCTGTGTCTCAATGAATTAGCACACGACCCCCGCCATCACTTTCATGCCCCGATTGTGCCAATTCTCTGCTGGGCGGCAGCGGTCGGCCTCGGGAATATTCCTGCATTCATTGATCGCTGGTCCTTGAAAATGAAATCGTCCGCAGCACAGAGTTTTGCCACGCACTTTCTCTGGTGCTCTGCGATTGCAACAGGCATCTTCTTTAGCCTCGGACCTCTGGGGCTGGTATTCTGGGATTCCGGTTCTGCCTGGTATTGGGAGCGACTTTATATCCCGGGCGAACGAGCCACACAGTTTCAGAAAGTGGCCCCGCAGATCCCATTGAAAAGCAAAGTGGCCTCCACCGACTTTGTCCATCCCCGCTTCACGCATCATGCAAGATCTTACGACTACAGCAATTACCGTAGGAAGGTCAACAACTATCAATCGGGGGTACCAGCTGACACAGATTATATAGTAATCGATACGCAGCACCCTTATAGTGAAATCAAAACGCCTGATCAGGTTCTGGAATATCGAAATCACCCTGAACAATGGGAGCTGATCCCGGACCAGACGAACGGCTATTTCATTATCCTCAAACGTAAACCATCGCCAAAATAACATTCGCATGTCTGATTACAGAAGAAATCGTATTTTTTTTCGGCGAACAGATCTTCACTTCCTGAAGGCTACTGTGAATAATAGAAAAGAGAAGTCAGCGCACCGTCAGCTCAAGCCAGCAAGAGATGCCTCCGCATTTTCCTATGTCAGAATAGGAAATCCCTCATTGAATCCCTGTCCATAATTCAATATTTAAGCCCGTTTTCAATAGTTTTTTGAATTATTCCCGGAGTAGCCCCCCATTTCGAGTGACTTGCGAAGAATGTCCAGCTATGTTATTCCGCAAGCTTAAAGTCGGCTCAGGCCTTGGGGCGTAAAGATATCATCCGCCGCTCTTTATCCGGATCTGTTTTTATAATCGTTTAGTAACAAAAAGTTTAAGTCCAGCAGGACACGAGATTGAGACATGGCACAACAATATATTATGCAACTGGAAGGCGTCTCCAAAGCCTATGAGCAAAAAGAAATCCTGAAAGACATCTGGCTTTCATTTTTCCCCGGCGCGAAAATTGGGGTATTGGGAACAAACGGTGCCGGTAAAAGTACGCTCCTGAAAATCATGTCGGGAGAAGATACCAATTTCACCGGTGATGCCCGTCCTGCCAAGGGAATCAAAATCTGCCACTTCAAGCAGGAACCGGACTTAGACCCCAAACAGACAGTTGATGAATGTATCTCAGAAGCAGTCGCAGAGTCGCAAGCCATTCTGGACCGCTACAATGAAGTCAATATGAAGTTTGCAGAGGATCCTTCTCCCGAAGAAATGGAAAAGCTGATCGACGAGCAGGCAGTACTTCAAGACCAGATTGATGCCGCCAATCTTTGGGACCTGGATCGGACCCTGGAAATCGCCATGGATGCCATGCGCGTTCCTCCCGGAGATGCGGTTGTGGGAACGCTTTCCGGTGGCGAACAACGTCGGGTCGCGCTCTGCAAAATCCTACTGCAAAACCCCGACCTGCTACTTTTAGACGAACCGACCAACCATCTCGATGCAGAATCGGTTGCCTGGCTGGAACGTTACCTGCATAACTTCGCCGGTACTGTGGTGGCCATCACTCACGATCGTTACTTTCTCGATAATGTTGCCGGCTGGATCCTGGAACTCGAACGCGGGCGAGGCATTCCGTTTGAAGGCAATTATTCATCGTGGCTTGAACAAAAACAATCGCGTCTGGCTGTGGAAGAAAAACAGGAATCCAAACGACAAAAGTTTCTCAAACGGGAACTGGAATGGGTTCGCATGTCTCCCAAAGCACAGGCTTCAAAAAACAAAGCCCGTATCCAGCGTTATGAAGAACTGGCGGCGGAAGATTACGAAAAACAGGATGACGCTTCCGATATTCAAATCCCCATCTCCAAGCCACTGGGAAGCCGGGTTCTCATCGCGGAAAATGTCACAAAAGGCTTCGGCGACAAACTCTTGTTTGAAAACTTTACCTTCGAATTACCCCGCGGGGGAATTGTGGGAGTCATCGGGCCGAACGGTGCAGGCAAAACCACTTTGTTCAAAATGATCATGGGGCAGGAAAAACCGGATAGCGGGACATTGGAACTGGGTGATACCGTCCAGCTATCGTACGTCGACCAAAGTCGCGACTCTTTGAATCCGAAGAAAACCGTCTACGAAGAAATTTCACAAGGCCACGAACATCTGGTTGTGGGCAAATCGAGCATCCACTCTCGAACCTATGTAGGCCGTTTTAATTTCAAAGGCGCTGATCAGCAAAAACTGGTGGGAGAACTTTCCGGGGGTGAGCGAAACCGGGTACATATGGCAAAACTGCTTCGCTCAGGCGGTAACCTCTTACTATTGGACGAACCGACCAACGACCTTGATGTGGATACGCTGCGTTCATTAGAAGAAGGCCTGGAACACTACAGCGGTTGCGCACTGGTCGTCAGCCACGACCGCTGGTTTCTGGATCGTTTGGCAACGCATATCATCGCCTTTGAAGGAGATAGCAAAGTGCGCTGGTTTGAAGGAAATTACAAAATGTATGAAGCCAAACGCCATGAGGAACTGGGCAAAGACGCCGACTCTCCTCACCGACTTCAGTTTAAACCGCTGGCGCGATAAGCCAAATTACCGCTTCCACTTCATTGACGGATTGAACCTGTCTTGAGACGCATCTCGCAACAGAGTTGCAGTCAAGACATCTGGTACGAATGCCAGGAGCTACTCTTATAAAGAAGAAGGCTTCATTCTCGTTTACCGACGGTTCCCTCTGGTTCTACTATAAGTCGTGTTGGAATCAAGGTTGGTCTTTAAGTTTGAGAATTCTTGACGCGTCTCTGCTGGTGGTTTTCGACTGGCGTCAACCTGTGCCATTTCAACAATCTTTTTTGCAGTCAGTAATTGTTCTGTTGAGAAAAGAGGAACTCCACCGCCGACGGTGCGGTGTTTCTTTTCATTGGCAAGTTCCCGCCAATCCATGTGGCTCGATAAATGCCAGGCAATCGCCTGCATCATTTCCCAGTCATCATAGCGGGGATCAAACTTTTTGAGTAATAAAACCAATGCCTTGTCTTTCACTTGTGTTTCGATCGGTCTCAATTCATATGTCTTGAGGCTCGAAGGACACGGTTTCCCATGTTCCAGGCAAACCGAACGCAAACGCAAGCGAACGGTTTTTTCTGGGGGGATTGTGAACAGGCCTTTTTTAAAGTCAAAGTTTTGATTGTTCCCCACAGGTGAGAGATTTCCTCCGACTGACTGACTCTTCTTTGACGGCGGTTGTGTGTTGTTCTGGAGTCCCTGTAAGAAACCATTGTTGGGTTCCACCTGCGCCAGGACATGCACTGACGAAACTGCGTTGGGGACTTTGACTGTCAGCGGTGCTGTTGTCAGATTTGTGATAAACACGGACGAATGATACGCGCTCTTCGCTGATACTCTGGCCGCCAGTTTCTGCTTTTCGATTCCGTCAAATAATTCAACCTGAGGTGTATCGGGGAATAACCTTAAAGTCGTAATAATGCTCTTCTTGGGTGCACCGTCGGCTGGCTTTACCAAAGTCCAACCGGCAATCAATACAATTCCCGTTACCGTAAGTAACTGTATTCGTTTGGCCATTTTCCACTCCTGTCTACCTGATTACCCATAGATTGATTCGAGAACACTGTTCAATCTTAGCGCTCACTTAGCCTGCATATGTACAAGGGATGCACACAAGAAACGTGTCCATCTATGTTTAACATGACAAATAAGATGTTACTCAAGCGCGACTTCAAATCTCACTGGTAAACTGAACGACGATCACTTTACAGAACCTGAAAAGTCTGTGATATTGAGCAGAATTATTGGGTAATTAAAGAATTGAATAATTGAAGATGTGCTGCTCTTCTTTTAACAATAACGACTTGGGCCGAGTATTTCAATTTTTTTTTTTATAAATTACTGGAACGCATCTTATGAAAGACTCAAACCGAACTGTGCGCTGGGGAATCCTGGGCACTGCTCGGATCGCAGAAAAAATCAGTATCGCCATTCATCAGGCAGAGAATGCGGAACTCACCTGTATTGCCAGTCGTGACTCTGCGAAAGCAGCCGAGTGGGCACAAAAGCATCATGTCAAACGCAGTGTCGGCAGCTATGAAGCACTCCTGCAGGATCCAGAAATTGATGCGGTTTATATTCCGCTCCCCCCCTCAATGCATGGTGAATGGACCGTTCGTGCAGCGAAAGCCGGCAAGCATGTTCTATGTGAAAAACCATTGGCTTTGAATGTCAATCAAACGAGAGAGATGCGACGGGTCTGCCTGGAAAACCAGGTGCAGTTGATGGATGGGGTTATGTGGTATCATCATCCACGCGCCCAGGAAATGCTTAAGTTAATTCGCAGTGACGCCTTGGGAGAACACCGCCGTTTCACTTCATCATTTACTTTCTGCTGGGATCAAGTTCCTGAAAATGATTTACGACTTCAGCGCGATCTCGGTGGCGGTTCTCTGGGGGACCTCGGCTGGTATTGTATCGGCGCAGCACTTTGGGCGTTTAATGAACTTCCACAAAAAGTCTTCGGAACTGCTCGTCCTTATAATGACGTCGACTACAATTTCTCCGGCATGATGTGGTTCAGCAAAAATCGTATTGCGTCATTCGACTGCGGCTTTGATGTTTGCATGCGTAAATGGTTTGAAATTGCCGGTACGAAAGCAGCCTTGTATTGTGATGACTTCACACGCCCCTGGGAAAATAGCCGACCTCAATTTTTTGTTAAAGATGGCCATGGCAATTCCACTAAACACGAGACGGAAGGCCCATTGCAAGAAACCTGCATGATCAATCATTTTTGCGATATTATTCGCTCAGGCCGATTAGAGCAGCAATGGGCTGACCTGGGGATTAATACGCAAAGGGTGCTTAACGCGATTGACTACTCTTCCCGTACGGAAAAAGTTGTGAATCTGGCAGACTTCTTCCCTAGCTGAGCTCCACTAAAAAAGCACCCTCACCATTTACGATGATGAGGGTGCCTGAGGTGGAGACCTCCGCCTCGATGCAAGCCTGCTTCCTATTCGGAAAACACTGTTTTACTGTTGAACCCGCCTGCCATGCATCAGGCC
>Ga0222668_1000291_pt1 | contig 35482 bp, 33 predicted proteins | sample AntAcemetagen728_FD_179823 | JGI IMG/M metagenome (GOLD analysis project Ga0222668, IMG submission 179823) | Saline water microbial communities from Ace Lake, Antarctica - #728 | ecosystem: Environmental > Aquatic > Non-marine Saline and Alkaline > Saline | place: Antarctica: Ace Lake...
AGGCAAGCTGCGCGGAAAGGACCAGGGAGGGTGGGAGAAGGTAGCAGCAAGCGCTGAGCAGGTCTTTGGGGAGCGGACTCCGCTCGATGCTGTGAAATTGCCTCCGTATTACCCGGAACATCCTGACATTGTTAGAGATTGGGCCGCGTATTTGGATTCGGTCAGGCTCACGGATCACATGGTGGGCGAGGTCGTTGCAAAGCTCAAAGCGGACGGCGTTTATGAAAATACGATCATCCTTTTCATGACCGATCATGGGATCAGCCATGCGCGCGGCAAACAGTTCATGTATGACGAAGGGCTCCACGTTCCGCTCGTCATCAGTGGTCCCGGGATCGATGCCGGAACGGTTCGTGAAGATGTCGTTGAGCACATTGACATTGCCGCGCTCTCGCTCGGGGCGGCGGGGATTGCAATCCCCGAATGGATGCAGGCTCGTGACATTCTTGCGAGCAACTACGAGGCGCGCGAAGCCGTGTTTGGCGCCCGTGACCGCTGCGACGAAACGGTTGATCACATGCGCTCGGTCCGGACAAAGGAATTCAAATACATCCGGAATTTCCTGCCCGAACGCCCCTATCTGCAGCCTTGTGCTTACAAGGACGCGAAGAGCATCATCACCGCGATGCGTGAGTGGCATGACGCCGGGAAGCTCGATGAGGCGCAGTCACTTATCATGCGGGAGACGCGTCCGCCTGAAGAATTCTACGATGTTGTCAATGACCCTCACGAGATCAACAACCTCGCAGATGACCCCGCTCATGCGGAAAAACTCGTCAATCTTCGTGGTCTCCTCGATGCCTGGATGGAGGAAACGAACGACAAAGGGATGACCCCTGAGTCAGAGGAAATGTATGACTCAGACATGGCACCCTACCTTTCCAAGTTCACGAACGGGAAAAATCCGGAACAACTCGCGATCATCGAAGCAAACATCTCCTGGATGAAAAAGATGGCGGCGGAGGGGAAGTAAAATTCGCGAGAGTTAACCCTGTCAGGTGAATGACTTAACAGGGTTGCGTCAGGCGTTTCAATCTGCCGCGCCGGTGCTCTGCGCATAGGCCTGAATACCCCGGAGAATATCGGTCACGAAAATACCGATCGTGAGGATTGCGCCGATGTGCTCAGCCTTGGTGAAGTGAATCGAATCACCGACCTTAATGTCGCGCTCAGAATCACCGACACGCCGGGTCAGGCTCAAGGATCCGGAAGTGTCTCCGCCGTCTCCGGACTGAACAATCTGGACTGAGCGGATTTTCAACTGGCGCTTTTCTCCATCGGAAGACTCCTCGGCGGTAAGAATCCCGTCTTTCATCATCAAAGCCTTCGTGAACTCCATGAGTCCGAGGATGTGCTCTTTGACGTCACATCCGATCTGATAACGTTCTTCGAGAATTTCGAATTTACGTCCGATTTCCTCTTGCAGGAATTCCGCCCTCTGGTTCGATGCAATTTTTTGCAACTCATCCTGATCAGTGCTTCCCGAAGCTTTGAAGTCGCAGAGAGCGCAGATCGTGCGGGCGTCCTCTAAGACGGGCATGACGATGGCGAGACCATCAGCGAGGCTGTTCCGGAGGAGCCATTGCTCGGACGCGACCTTGGCTTTGTCGAACGAGAGGCGGGACGGTTGGCGCGGCATGACCTGCAACTGCTGAGAAAACTCATCATAGTCCGACTCGTTGATCTTCCGCGAGCCCGCGAGGGTATAGGACACCATGTCGTAATTCCGTTGCAGGGTGTCGAGGTAGCGGGCAGCCATCTCTTCGAGGCTGATAGTTGTCGTTTCCGGGGTGGGTTTGCTCATGAATGGAAAATAGTGGAGGCTGGGGAATTGCGTAACACTACTCGGCGCCGAATAGCTTGAGGAGCCCCTTACGCTCGAGAGGCGAAGCGATGAGAGGGGACTCCGAGGTTGACTCTTCGTCCACCTTCTCCGCGCGAAAGACAGAAACCGGCGAAGCGACAAGAACGGGGGCGTCTGACTCATCGACCGAAGCAGGGACATCACGGGTGGTCTTCTGGAAGAAATTTTGGAGGTGGTTTTCGAGGGTCTTCGGCTCTTTTTTCGCTTCGGCGAGGGTGTCCGGTTTTGAATCTTCAGGTTCGATCAATTCAGCAAGAGGAGGTGCCTCCGGCACCGCTTCGACCGGCACTGATGATTTCTGCCCTGAGACGGAGCGGCTAGTCACATTGGCGGGGCCATGGGTGGTCGCATCGGCCACGTGGATGCCGTAACGAGACAACAAGGTTCCGTTCGTCTCCCAGAGGTCGGCGAGAGATTTTTGAAGATCGGCGGCGGCGGCATATTGGCGGAGCCTCGTTTCACTGACATCCCGCTCCACTTTCATCACCGCTGACTCCGAGACGGCTCCTTTTTCAAGACTCTCCCTGGTCAACTCAAGATTATCTGTTTCGATCATCGTTGACATGCGTGCGGCTTGGAGTCGCTTTTCGTGGGTCTCTACCGCGGTGATATGCCGGTTGATTAGAATACTGGTTTCAAGTTCCGCCTTTTTCACTTGAAGGAGAGCCTGACGACGCTGGTGTTCCGTCTCTGCGTAGAGTGCTTTCTTTTCGGTATTGCCAAGTGGAATACTAATAAGCACCCCGAGGCCATATTCGTGCCCCTGTCCGTCGTAGGATTCGTCGAAGGCGCTGCCGTAGTTTCCATCCAGCCCGCTGTATCCGATTGTACCTTCGACATCGACGCGGGGAAGAAGCTGGTTTTCGCGGTATTTGAGAACGATGCCGAGTTTCTCCACATTCTCCACCGCCATGAGATATTCGGGGCGATGTTTCATTGCTTCGCAGGCGATGGCATTGGGATCGAGTTCGGGATGGTGCGCGTTGGGGGCATCGACAGGGAGAAAAACAGGGTAGCAGTCGAATTCGAACTCCTGTTGCATGAGCATGAGGAGATCCCCGTTCTTCGTGAGGAGGGTCTGACGGGCGAGAAGAAAGCGCTCATAGCTTTCCGCGAGTCGGCTCTTCACCGCCGCGGCATCCTGTTCGGTGGCCGCACCACGTTCGAGCTGTTCGCGTTTTTCGGTCGCCATTCGTCGCAGTACTTCGACTTCGAACCGTTTCACCATGGCATCCTCATAGGCGAGGAAAGCATCGTAGTAGGCATCGATGACATCTTTCACAATACCGGCCAGCTGCTGGCGAAAGTAGTGATCCGCGATTGCCTTGTTCTTGTAGGAAACGGTGATTTTGGCCTCGTTGACATCGCGACCAAAGTCCTGAAGGAGGGGCTGAAGAAAGGTCAGGCCGGTGAAGCTCCGGTATTCAGGATTGAAACGGCCGACGGTAGGGTCTCGCGTCAAATCATTCACGAAACGATTGGTTCGCACACTGAAGTCATACTCGGTGCCGGTCCGGAGCTTACCGACAATGCCGCTCTTCGCCTCGAAATTATCTTCTTTAAAGACTCGATTCTGAGTCAGGAGATTGCCTGTCGCAAAGCGGTTGCCTCCCGTGCCGACAAATTCCTGACTGGTTTGGGGCGTGTCGAGGTTGTCATAGCGGAAACGACTCTCAAAGGCCGGATCGAACTCCCCGACGGCCTGCAAAGTTCTTTCCTCTTCCAGTTGGGGCGAGATCGCTTCGATTTGAATCTCGAGGTTGGAGCGCAGGGCTGCGGCGATCGCTTCATCCAACTCCAGATAGCTCTCCCGACCGTTGCCGGCCAGCCTCAGGTCGTAGCTGGGAATGATGTCCTCAGCCTGCGACGCGCCAATGGCTAAAAGAAGGAGTAAGGGCGTGAGCAGAATGCGACTCCCTTTAGGTCCTTGACGGGAAGGAATGAGCGGAAAAGTAGACATCAGCGAGGCTTATTAAGGGGATTTAACATTCTTTGCAATTCCGTTTTTTAATTAGTGATAGAACTGAATTAAATGTCCAACCTTCTCTACTTTAACAAGGAGAAAAGGGCGAGGGATCTATTTTGTGCGATTGCGTTTCCCCCTGAGGCGGGACGAAATCCCCGCCATCGCGAGAGGCAGAAAAGAGGCTGCATTTCCGGTGCTGTTGCCCCAGTCCGGAGTGGGGGCATCGACTTCGCCACGAGTGGCGACGATCCTGTCACCGCTGTCATGATCCGGTTGGCTGTCTACCTGCGGTCCGTTGATCTTTAGCTCGGGGGTCACTTCCTCTTCCTTTTCTTCTTCGAGGAGATCGGCAAGTCGATCGAACAGGTCGGGATACAGTGACTCGAGCCCGATCGGATGATAGCCGAAGTAGGAGGAGAACATGTTCTCAAATCCATTGACGCGGAAAATGCCTGAATAGAAATAGTCGAGGAGAGAGCCCGGCAGACCCGAGAGTCCAGCAGGGGCGAATCCCAGCTCGCGGATCATCTTCTGCGAGGGAAGGGTGGAGGAGAACCCTGTCTGCACGCCCTGCTCATCGGCGCGGTTGATCAGTTCGGAGAGAAGCAGGGTCGGCGCGTCTGTGTTCGTGAAAGTAACGGTTGTCCCGACAGCGGAACCGCCACCGCCCGCACCTGATGTCATCCCGTTCACCGGAGTGAAGAAAAGAACATTTCCGAGGAAGAAAGTGAAGGAGAAGGCGTCGGCCCGGTCACGGATGAGATCGTATTCGAGGACACGTACCGCATCGTCGAGAATCTTGTAGGGGCTGACGAAGAGACCGTTTTGCGGGTTGTTCGTTTTCACGAAGAGGGTGCCGGTTCCCTTGATGGAACCGAAGCCACCGAAGTAGTCCAATTCATCGGACTGGAAAACGGCATCGCCGGTAATGTCGGTGCGGAAAATCTGAAGCCTCCCTGCGTCCCGAACCGTGATCCTCAGAGTGCCCGACCCAGTGGCGACATCATTGATGATCATGTTCTCCGTTCCGTTGTGGAAGAGAGTGATGTTACCGGTTCCGGCTGAAATTTGATCGAGGGTAATTGTCCCGTTAAACTGCTCGAAGAAAATCGGGCCGGCGGTGGAGCGGAGATTGGAGACGAAAACCTGACCGGTGGCGTAGTCTGCACCCCCTCAATCCCAGCAGGACCGACGCGCCGATAAGCAACCCTTGAAAAAGCGAATTCCTATCAGTCAGTTGCACCCCCTCAATCCCAGCAGGACCGACGCGCCGATAAGCAACCCTTGAAAAAGCGAATTCCTATCAGTTGCACCCCCTCAATCCCAGCAGGACCGACGCGCCGATAAGCAACCCTTGAAAAAGCGAATTCCTATCAGTAAGCAAACGGAGACTGGCGCGAGATGGTCCGCATCGGCGGGGTCGCCGAGGAAAACACCGGCGGCAACGTCATTTTCCTCGCTGCCGGCAGCCGTCTCATCCTGCCGAGCGGCTGGGTCACTTCACTCTCTATCGGGATTCCCGCCGTGAACGATCTCAACGGCATCCAGAGCGAACCGGCTCTGCGGATGCTCTTCGGGATCTCGCGGGGGTTTTGACCGGCAGAGTGGTGACGATCACTCTCTCTTTTCCAGGAACGCCTCGATCCTCTCCACCGCACGTTTGCGCTCGGCCGTGGCGTCAAAAGGATCACCGTCCGCGAGTTCTTCGGCGCGTTCGAAGTGGCGTTCGTAAAGGCGATCGCCGTCGACTTTCATCTTCATCGTGAAGCGGTCGTGCGTGGCAAAGATCTCCCTCCAAGCCGCTCTCACCTCTGCCCAGTAGGGCCCGGTTTTTTTCCAGTAAATGGCGGCTTCCTCCAGCGATGGCGAGACGAGGCGCTCGTAGCGATTCAGCCCGAACTCGGAGGCGACATAGGCAGGAGGCGCGGACGCATCGCCGGTGAGAACCCGCTTCCAGTTGTGCTGCTCGTGAAGCCATCCCGTCGGTGTGATGACAATGACATCGCGGCCCTCGAGGACGTTGTAGTCCTTGCGCACCGTGGTCTCGCGCCGCGGGAGAGGACGCAGGAAGGGCTCGGCCCGCCATTCCGAGACATTACCGCGATGCACCCATTTGCCCGAGGCCGAGTAGCGGGGGGAATCATCAACCTGATAGACTGATTGCGTCCAGCTGCCGGCAGCCTCGTCGGCAGAGCGAGTCACCCGCTCCCAGGTATCCTTCCCCGCATAGACGTGGAGATCAGTGGCCTCGTAGGTCCAGTCCTGTCGCCAGTGTTTTGTCAGGGCCGGTTCGGAAATGCTGCCGTCGTCGCCAGCGAAGAACATCACGAGGGTGTGCTGGAGACTGAGAAAGCGGTCCTCATCCGCGAGGACCTCGACCCGCTCCGTCGCCCACGAATAGTAGGGACGCCGTGGAGTTGCGTCGGGGGAGAGCCCGAGAGTGTCCATGAAATGAAAGCTCACCCGATAGTCCCCCGCGAAGGCACGGATCGCGGCCCGGTCTTTTGCGATCCCGTCAGCGGCCGAGGCGATCTCCGGCAGAGGCAGGGCGCATGCCGGAGCCAATTCCACCGGCGCCCCGTTCGAAGTGCCGCCCCGCGGGTCCGCCAGTTTTCCCGGCAGGACTCCCCAGCCGAAGACATAGGCGGGCGGGAGGTCGGTAGATTCCGGGGCGGATTCTTCCACCGCAGCTTCTGCATCCCCGTCTTCAGCGACAGCGGTGACGCTCAGAGCTGCAGGAACCACGGTTCCGAAAAGAGCGGCAAGGAAAAGAGATTGGAGGAGTTTCATGTCATCTCTTATTACGTCTCAGGACCGGAGATCGTAGAAAGCGCAATCGCGAAGGAACGTCAGGAGGGATGCTTTTCCTCGAGAGCAGATCGCGATCACCCCCTGCCCACCTCATCCTGTTGACTCAACGACCCGACCCTCTGCAACGGCGGCAAGCGGCTCAGTCGTGCCCCGGCACCTGCGGTATCGTCACACGTAAAGCCGTCGGAGGTTGATGACAAAAACCCGATGACACTTTCACCCGCCTCCTATAGTACTGGTCCCTTTCATTACTGCGCCTCATGACCCGCCCTCTCCTGCTCTTCCTCTTTTCCTGCTGTCTTCAGTCAGCGGCCCTCTCCGCCCAGAAACCCAACTTTGTACTCATCTTCACAGATGACATGGGCTACGGCGATCTCGGGTCCTTCGGCTCGACCACGATTCGCACGCCCCATCTCGACCGACTCGCTCGAGAGGGGCGCAAATTCACCAGCTTCGTGACCGCCTCTTCCGTCTGCAGTCCCTCGCGGGCAGCACTTCTTACCGGTAGCTACCCGAAACGGGTGGGGATGCACCGGGGCGTACTTTTCCCCGCTTCGAATACCGGCCTTCACCCTGACGAACACACTATCGCCGACCACTTGCGGGAGCGGGGCTACGCCACGGCCTGTTTCGGCAAATGGCACCTCGGCCACCATCCGGAGGTGCTCCCGACAGCGAACGGCTTCGACACCTACTACGGCATCCCCTACTCGAACGACATGAATCACCCGGAGAACAAGGGCAAACCCAAGGATGGTGTCGTCGGGATGGACGAGCTCTGGAACGATCCCGAGTCCACCCTGACAAAGTGGCAAACTCCACTCTTCGAAAACGACAAGATCATCGAACTCCCCGTGGACCAGCGCACCATCACCCGCCGCTGCACAGCACGGACCGGGCCATCGACTTCATCGGGGAAAATCGCGAGCGTCCTTTCTTCCTCTACCTGCCCTACTCGATGCCGCACATCCCGCTCTACGTGCCTGACGAGGTCCGCGACCCCGATCCCAAGCGAGCCTACATCAACACGATCGAACACCTCGACACCGAAGTAGGCCGCCTCTTCGATCTCCTGCGCGAAATCGAACTCGCCGAAAACACCTGTGTCATTTTCACGAGCGACAACGGTCCCTGGCTCACCTTTAAACACCATGGCGGTTCGGCCGGCCCGCTGCGCGACGGCAAGATGAGCACCTTCGAGGGTGGCCAGCGCGTCCCCTGCATCATGTGGGCGCCCGGACGCATCCCCCCGGGCACCGAGTGCAACGCGCTCGCCTCGACCATCGATCTACTCCCCACCATTGCCGCGATCACCGGCACCCCGCTCCCCGACGGACGTGTCATCGACGGCGTCGATATCTCCGGTCTGCTGACGGGTGAGTCCGAAGTCGTGCGGAATGAATTCCTCTTCGACTCCGCCATCGCTGCCGGCGAGCGTCCCGTGTGGAAAAAACCGGGCGCGTAAGGGCCCCCCTCCCTTTACCAACCAGAACCCTGTTTGATAGCATTGCTCCCTCACCCATTCACCACCCACCGGCTCACACAGCCTTCGTTTGCCTGTGTCACGGTGGCGGCGAAGTCGGCTAGGTAGCCGCGCTGGTGAGTGCACTTGCCCGGCGGGTTTCGCCGCTCCGGTGCCTCGAGATCGGCCTCGACGTGGATGGTGCCCGCAAGCAGGTCGAAGCTCACCCGGTCGCCGTCGCGCACCGCCGCGATGGGTCCGCCCACGGCCGCCTCGGGCGCGCAATGGACGCCCACCGCGCCGCTCGACACGCCGGAGACACGGGTGTCGGAAAGGAGCGCTACTTTACCTTTCAACTCGGGCACGGCAAGAGCGGCGCTGGCCACGTGGACTTCTGGCATCCCGGCGGCGACGGGGCCGCTGCCGCGGATGACGACGACATGCCCCGGCCGGATGCGACCGGCGGCGGCGGCCTCGTGGACTTCGTGCGAGTCGTCGAAGCAGATCGCGGTGCCTTCGAAGCGCGGCGCGTCGAGTGCCGAGACTTTGAAGACGACACCGTCGGGCGCGACATTGCCGAAACAGATCTGGATGTCGGCGTAGGCTTTGAAGGGGGCCTCGTGCGGCGCAATGAGGCTCTGGTCACTCGGCACCGCGGGAGCATCGGCGAGATTCTCGGCGAGGGTGCGACCGGTCACGGTGAGACAATCTCCGTCGAGCCAGCCTCCCTCGAGGAGATGGCGCAGCAGCATCGAGGTGCCGCCGAGGCGGTGGAGATCGTGCATCGTTCCGGTGCCGCGCGGGGCGAAGTTGCACAGCACGGGCGTTTTCCGGCAGATCGCCTGAATGTCGCGCAGGGTGAAATCGACCCCGGCCTCGAGGGCGAGGGCGAGGATGTGGAGGATGCCGTTGGTCGAACCGCCGATCGCGGCGAGTGTGGTGGTGGCGTTGACGAAAGCGGTGCGGGTGAGGATGTCGCGGGGCCGGATGCCGCGCTCGAGGAGGACACGCAGGGCGGCCCCGACGCGTCGGCATTCCTCGCGTTTTTCCTCCGCAACGGCGGGTCGCGAGGAGGTGTCGGGCAAGCTGAGACCGATCACCTCCATCGTGATGCCCCAGGTGTTGAACGAGGCGGCAATGCCGCAGCCGCCGGGTCCGGGACAGGCAGTGCGGATGATCTGTTCGGACTCCGCGTAGTCCATCGTTCCGTTCGCGGCTTTGGCGGCGGCATCGTAGACATCGAGAATGGTGGTGTCGCGTCCTTTGTGGCAACCGGGCAGGATCGAGCCGCCGTTGACGATGAGTCCGGGGTAGTTCGTCCGCGCGAGGGCCATGGCAAAGCCGGGACCGTTTTTGTCGCAGTGGTGCAGGCCAACGATGGCGTCGTAGCAGTGGGAGGTGCAGACCATCTCGGTGCCGTTCGCGATGTGGTTGCGCGAAGGCAGCGAGGCGTTGCCGCCCTCGTGTCCCTGGGTGATGTTGTCGCTCACCGGCGAGACGCCGAAGGGAAATCCGATCAGTCCGGCCTCGGCGCAGCCCTCGCGGATGAGCGTGGCGAGTTCGTGGGCATGGACGTTGCAGAGATTCCCGTCGAGCAGGGGCGTGCCGATGCCGATCTGGGCTTTTTCAAAATCCTCCGGAGAAAAGCCGAGCCCCCAATAAAAGGCGTTGATGCCGCGCTGCCAGCCCGAGGTGAGCGAGCGCGAGTTCCAGTTGAGCGGGGGCGATGTGGGAGTCATGCGGCATCTTCAGGCGAGATTCGGAGGATTTCAATGATTCGTCGGTTTCCGTTTTGATTGAATGGTTCACGATCTCACCCCTTTGCCGCCAACTCCGGTACCTTGGCCCGGATTTCCTTCCCGTGCGCCCGCTCCGCGACCTCAAGGTCGTATTGAGCCTGGAGTCGCATCCAGATGCCGGCACTCGTGCCAAAATAGCGGGCGAGGCGCATCGCCGTATCGGCGGAAACGCCGCGTTTGCCCCGAACAATCTCGCTGATTCGCAAAGGCGGAACCCTGATGTTGCACCCCCTCAATCCCAGCAGGACCGACGCGCCGATAAGCAACCCTTGAAAAAGCGAATTCCTATCAGTCGACCTCGCGGTGGAAGTGCGTGGCAAAGAGTTGCGCGTGCTCGTGGACGGCAAGGCGGCGATGACTTACACCACTCTCTGTGGCGACGCACCGAAGACGAGCATATGAGTGGGTGGAAATCGAAGGCCCGCTGCACGAGCAGTGGCCGCCGCGCGGGCATCAGCTCCTCTATGGTGACCTGCCACTCCAGCCCGCGAATCCAGCGGTGCCGGGCAAAGACCTGCGTGTCGTCTCCGCGCAGCCCGAAGCCGATGCGCAGCGTCTCCTGTTAGCGTTTTTGCCGAAGGTGTTTCGCCGTCCGGTGGGCGACGCAGAGGTGGACGGGTATCTCACACTCGTGAAGGAGCAGATGGCGAAAGGGCGCCGCTTCGATGAGCTGCTCACGCATGACCTCAGCGTACGCAATGTCGTGCAGAGTGACTTTGCGATGCTCAACGAGCGCCTCGCCGAGCACTATGGGATCGCCGGTGTGAAGGGAGATCAGATTCGCAAAGTCACGCTGCCTCCCGGCAGCGACATCCGCTATTACACGCAGGGCCTGCCCGTGGATCCCAGCTACGCCCTCGCTGATGGCCGCACATTCAAGGACGTCGACGGGTTCAAGCAACTCATCCTCGCCAACCCCGGGCAACTCGCCCACTGCGTCACCGAAAAACTTATCGCCCACCTCACCGGAGCAAACCTCCAGTTCGCCGACCGCGAAGTCGTCGAGTCCATCGTCGCGAAAACCAAAGCCAGGGATTACGGCCTGCGGAGCCTCCTCCATGAAGTGATTCAAAGCCGCGTATTCACTCAAAAGTAAAGGCACCCCATGAAAAACATCAACTTCACCACCCGGCGTGCCATTTCCCGCCGTGCCTTGCTTAAGGGCTCGGGTATCACGCTCGCGCTGCCCTGGCTCGACGCCATGCTGCCCGCCTTCGCGGCGGACCCGAAGCCGCCGATGCGCTTCATCGGCATCCTGAATTACTTCAGCTTCCACGCGCCGTTCCTTTTTCCGAAAGAGGCGGGAGCTGACTATGTCGCGACGCCTTACCTCGAAGGGCTGCAGCCGCATCGCAGGGACTTCACGATCATCTCGGGACTCAATCACCCCGAGGTGCGCGACGGGCATGCTTCGGACAAATCGTTCTTCACCGGTGCGCCACATCCGGGCTCGCCGTCGTTCAAGAATACCCTCTCACTCGACCAGTTTGCCGCTGAGAAGTTCGGGCACGAGACACGCTACGCTTCGCTGAACTTTTCCACCAGCGGGGCCTACAGCAGCAGCTACACGCGCAGCGGTGTGGCCATCCCGCCCGAGACCAGTCCCGCGCAGGCGTTTGCGAAACTTTTCATCAATGGCACGCCCGCCGAAATCGCCGAGGAAGTCGCCCGTGTCCAGGAAGGACAGTCCATCCTCGACCGTGTGGCCGATGAAGCGAAGCGTCTGGAGCGTGGTGTCACCCCGAGCGACCGGGACAAGCTCGACCAATACTTCACCAGCGTCCGCGAACTAGAGCAGCGCATGGTGCGCGCGGAGAATTACGCGAAGCAGCCGAAGCCCCAGCCAGGAGTGTCCGCTAACAAGGACCCCGGACCGGGCGAGGACACCACGCGCTTTGAGCTGATGCTGGAAGTCGCGCGCCTTGCCGTGCAAACCGACCTCACGCGGCTCGTCACGCTTTATTATGTCGGCACCAGTAAGACCCCATCGAAGCCCGGCACCAGCTTTGCTTATCATGACCTCAGTCATCACGGCCAGGATGCCGGAAAAATCACCCAGCTCGCCGTCCTTGGGCGCGACCTGCTGCTCGAATGGGGCGGCTTCATCAAACGCCTCAAAGAGTCGCAGGATGGCGGTTCAAGACTCCTCGATCACACCATGAGCGTGTTCGGCGCCGGTATGGGCAACGCCTCCAGCCACGATGCGACCAACCTGCCCATCCTTGTCTCCGGCGGCCGGTTCAAGCACGGTCAGCACATTGCCCACGATCCGAAGAACCCGCCGCCGCTCTCCAACCTCTGGGTGCAGATGCTCAACGAAATGAATCTCGAGGTGGGCAAGTTCGGCACGAGCAATCAGGAGACGCTCGCTGGCTTGAGCGTCTAGAAGCGATCCGCCGCGTCTTCATCAGCAACTCCAAAACGATTGAAAAGGCGGGCTCGACAGCTCCTTCCGTGCAGCCAGGGATCGCGAAGAACTTAAACCCCCTCCGTCCCCGGCCCAAGGGTGCCAAGGGTGCCAAGGGTGCGGAAGGGTGCGGAGGTGATGAAAAAGCAAATTCCTAGCAGTTGCTGCTCGCAACAAGAAATGCCCCCCCTCCGACCCCGGGCCTCCGGCGGGAAGGGAGTCGAGGGATGGGAAAGCAAATTCCCAGAAATAATGCTTGCTACCCGCTGCGGAACCCTTTAATAAGCGAAAAATGAAAAGTATCCTTATCCTTCTTGGTTCCTTGTCCCTAGCCGTTTTGACAGGATGCGGCAAAAGCAGCGAACCTTCCGTCAAAATTGGGCTCAATACGGAGTTGACCGGCGAGATGCCCGCCGTGGGAGCCTCCTCGCAAAATGCTGCCAAGCTTTTCGTGGAACAGATCAACGCTGCCGGAGGTATTAAAGTCGGCGAAGTAACCCTCCCGATCAACCTCGTCATCGGTGACAACGGAGCAAAGGCCGACCAGGCTGCCGCCGTCGCGCAGCGCCTTATCACTAAGGATGAAGTCGTTGCCATGATCGGCCCCGATGCCAGTGTGTGTGCCATTCCCGCTTCGGACATCGCCGAGGCAGCCAAGTGCGTCATGATTTCGCCGTGGTCCACAAATCTCGATACCACACTCGACCCAAGCACCGGCAAGCCGAAGGAATACGTTTTCCGCGCCTGTTTTACCGATACTTTTCAGGCTCAGGTGCTGGCGAAGTTCGCCTTGAACAACATCAAGGCCAAAACGGCAGCCGTTTTCTATGATAGTTCCTCCGAGGCTCCCAATCAACAGGCCGCGCTCTTCAAGAAGACTTTCGAAAACGATGGCGGACAGATCGTCAGCTTTGAAACCTACACCACCGGTGACAAGGACTTCTCCGCGCAGCTTACGAAAATCAAATCCACCAACCCCGAGATGATTTTCCTGCCAGCCTACTACAACGACGTGCCGCTCATCGCACAGCAGGCACGCAGCCTCGGCATCACTGCGCAGTTCGTTGGCAGCGATGCCTGGAGTTCGCCCGAAATCATCAAACTTGGAGGTGCCGCCATCGAGGGCTCGTATTTCTGCAACCACTACTCGACCCAGATCGCCACGCCCATCGCCCAGAAATTCATGGCCGACTACAAGGCGAAATATGGCCAGGAGCCCGATGATGTTGCCGCCCTTACCTATGATGCCTTCGGTTTGCTCGTCGAAGCTATCACCGATGGAGGCAGTCTCGACCGCCAGGCCATTCGCGGTGCGCTCGCTAAGATCCCGAAATACGACGGTATCACCGGCACGATGCAATTTCAGCCCGGCAGTGGCGATCCGATCAAGAGTGCTGTTATTCTGCAGATAAAAGGCGGGGAGTTCGTCTGGGTGGCGAACGCTCAGCCCTGATCACCGGTTTCATCATCAGGGACCTGGAGGGCAGTGAAGGAAGTCTTTTCTCCTGGGCTCGATGACTCTTTAGCACTGTTAAGATCGGATGCTCGACCACGTTCTTTACCTCGCGCAGCAGTCGATCAACGCCTTGCAGCAGGGCTCGATTTACGCCCTCATTGCACTGGGCTACACGATGGTCTACGGAGTGCTGACCATGATCAATTTTGCTCATGGGGATTTGTTCATGCTGGGCGCTTTCGCCTGCATGTTGCTCGTGAGTGTTCTCACTCCGGTCCTGGTCGTCTTCCCCCCGCTTCTAAGCTTCATTGTCATACTTCTTTTGGTGATGATCATCATTGGCGTGCTCGGCGCGTCCATCGAAAGGGTGGCGTACCGTCCGCTGCGCAATGCACCGCGGGTCTCTGCGATCATTACCGCCCTCGGCTGTGGCCTCCTCATTCAAAGCCTCACCCTTGTGATCTTTCCCTACTCGAAGTCGATGCCCAAGCTTTTCACGAATACGACGTTTGAGCTTTTCGAAATGCCCCATCCTGACGCTGCCGGGGCCTCGGTGACCCTCACCATTACTGCCCTACAGATCGTCATCATTTGCGTGTCTCTGATTCTGATGGTGGCACTGGATTTCCTCATCCGGAAAACGCGTTACGGCATGGCAATGCGCGCCATCTCCTTTGATTCGCGCACGGTCCCCCTCATGGGCATTCCCGTTGATCGCATCATCTCGACGACGTTTCTTATCGGAGCGGGTCTTGGTGGCGCGGCAGGCATGCTTTACGGCCTTGCCTATCCCGTCATTGCTCCGAGCATGGGTATCCTGGTTGGCTGGAAGGCCTTCATTGCCGCGGTCGTAGGTGGCATCGGGAGCATCCGCGGCGCTGTCCTCGGCGGCTTCCTTCTGGGTGCGGTGGAAGTCCTTGCCGTGGTGATGTTTGACTCCTCGTATCGCGATCTCATTTCCTATTCATTGTTGCTGCTTATCCTCATTTTCAAACCCTACGGTCTGCTCGGTCAGGCGCCGAATCAGAAGGTATGAGCGCTTTTCTCTCCCAAATCGCGCGTAACCGCTGGATCCTTCCTACACTGGTCGTGACCGGCTTTGCCGTTTCGATTCTTTCCCATTACCAGCCCATTTTCAGCGGTTACACGCAGATTATTCTCATAACGATCGGGATCAATATCATTCTCTGTGTGAGCCTGAATCTCGTGAACGGCTACATGGGTGAGTTCTCGGTTGGGCACGCGGGTTTCATGAGCTTGGGGGCTTACACCTCTGCCGTTTTCACCACAAAGTGGACGCCTGATATTCCGATGCTGTTTCCCGTGGCTGTCATTTTTGGTGGTGTCATGGCGGCGATCATCGGCCTCCTTTTGGCGCTGCTTTCCTTCAAGACACGCGGCGATTACCTTGCCATTATCACCCTCGCTTTCCTCATGATCGTCAAATCGTCGTGGGAAAATATCTCCTACGTCGGCGGTCCGGCGGGGCTGCTTGGGGTTGATAAATACACCACGCTGCCGTGGACATTTTTCTGGGTTGTCGTCACGATGTTTGTCATTCGCAATCTTGTGTATTCCAAATTCGGACGCGCCATCATCGCCATCCGCGAGGACGAGATCGCCGCGAACGCCATGGGTGTGCGCGTTCGCGAAGCTAAGATCCTCGCCTTCGTGGTGTCGTCATTTTTCGGCGGTGTGGCCGGGGCACTCTACTCCCACTTGAATTTCATCAATCCGAAGTATTTCGACATCGTGAAATCCACCGAAATCCTCGTCATGGTCTATCTGGGAGGTATCAGTTCGCTGGGAGGTTCGATTCTTGGCGCAGTGGTATTTACCTTTCTTTTCTACCAATTGGAAAATATGGGTTTGGGCTACTGGCGCATGGTCATTCTTTCCAGCCTCCTCATCCTGCTCATGCTTTTCCGTCCGCGTGGCATCATGGGCATGAGGGAGCTCACCTGGTTTTTACCCAAGCGCGAATTAAAAGGACGCCGCAAGTTATGAGCGCCCTTCTTGAGGTTGACAACGTAACCAAACTCTTTGGCGGTCTCTGCGCCATTTCAAATTGTCATGTTCGCGTGGAGTCCGGCCACACCCACGGGATCATCGGTCCGAACGGCGCGGGCAAGACCACTCTATTCAATCTCATCACCGGCATTTACAAACCCACGGAAGGCGATATTCGTTTTCGCTCGGAGTCGATTGCCGGACTGCGCCCGGGCCGTATTGCCATCAAGGGAATCGGGCGCACGTTTCAAAATATCCGACTCCTGAACAACCAGACCGTCCTCGACAACGTGCGCATTGCCTACGATTCGCAGCTCCACTACTCGGCCTTGGATGCCATGCTGCGCCTTCCCCGCTTTGGCCGTGATGAGAAACAGTCCATCGGGGAAAGCCTGGAACTTCTGAAGACATTCAGCCTGGCCGATCACGCCCACGGTCTTGCCGGCGAACTCCCCTATGGTTCCCAGCGCAAATTGGAAATCGCTCGCGCCCTCGCGCTCAAGCCCGACCTTCTTCTCCTCGACGAACCTGCCGCCGGTATGAATACTGGTGAGACAGCCGACCTCACGGAGTTTCTCCGCTGGGTGAAGGGACACTTTAAAGTCACTCTTGTCCTCATCGAACACCACATGCACCTCGTGATGAATCTCTGCGACCGCATCACTGTCCTCGATTTTGGCCAGACCATCGCCGAAGGCACTCCTGAAGAAATCCGCGCTAACCCGCGCGTCATCGCAGCCTATCTGGGTGGAACCGGCGACGAAGACTGAATTTCAAGGAAACGAGAAAATTTCATGAGTGAAATCGCCCTATCTGTCGAAAATTTCTCTGTTTCCTACGGCGACATCCACGCTGTGAAGGGCATTTCCTTCGATGTGCGAAAAGGTGAAATTTTCACCCTGATAGGCGCCAATGGCGCGGGCAAAACCTCCACGCTTCGGGCGATCTCCGGGCTCCTCCGCTTCGGCGGCAGTGTCCGCCTCGGTGGCAAAGAACTTCGCGGCATTGCCCCAGACAAAATTGTCGCTCTCGGCCTCGCGCAAGTGCCCGAAGGCCGCGGCATCTTCGGCAATCTCACCGTGATGGAAAATCTCCGCATCGGCGCATGGATTCGCAAGGATCACAAAGCCGTGGCCGAGGACCTTGAGCAGATCCTCACCACCCTCCCGCGCCTGCGCGAACGGCTTTCCCAGCCCGCCGGCACACTCTCCGGCGGAGAACAGCAAATGCTCGCTGTCGCCCGCGCCCTCATGAGCCGTGCGAGCACCCTCCTGCTCGACGAACCCTCCATGGGCCTCGCACCCATGCTTGTAAAGGAGATTTACAATGTGGTGCGTGAGATCAACAAAGCCGGCGTCACCGTTCTCCTCGTTGAGCAAAATGCTAATATCGCACTGCGTCTTGCCCACCGCGCTGCCGTGCTCGAAACCGGCACGATCACGCTCTCCGGCAGCGGCGCGGAACTTTTGCAAAACCCCCGCGTGCAGGAAGCCTACCTCGGCGCCTGAACCGCCATCGCCGACAATTCAGGCGGCAGATTCAATCGAAGCTGCACCCCCTCAATCCCAGCAGGACCGACGCGCCGATAAGCAACCCTTGAAAAAGCGAATTCCTATCAGTATCAGTTAATTCCTATCAGTAACGAGGCAGCTTCCAGCACCGAGACAAGACCTGAAACCGCCCCGTAGGCAAAGCGGGGGCAAAACTGATAGTCGACCAATCCGAGATCACGTCCCTCGCGCCCCGGACCTCTGGTCATGCGACCGCAGAAAAGCATCACCCCGACATGATCGTGCGCCCAGCAGTAGAGCACTTTTTGCGCGACGGATTGCGCCTGCCGTCGTTCCTGATCGAGGCGCCAGGCATCGAAACTGCACCCCCTCAATCCCAGCAGGACCGACGCGCCGATAAGCAACCCTTGAAAAAGCGAATTCCTATCAGTAATTCCTATCAGTAACGAGGCAGCTTCCAGCACCGAGACAAGACCTGAAACCGCCCCGTAGGCAAAGCGGGGGCAAAACTGATAGTCGACCAATCCGAGATCACGTCCCTCGCGCCCCGGACCTCTGGTCATGCGACCGCAGAAAAGCATCACCCCGACATGATCGTGCGCCCAGCAGTAGAGCACTTTTTGCGCGACGGATTGCGCCTGCCGTCGTTCCTGATCGAGGCGCCAGGCATCGAAACCGGTCTCAGTGTTGACCCACTTCGCCGACTCGACACCGACGCTACGATGCTGTTGTTGGAGGAGCTCAAAATTTTCGATCATTCCCGACAACTCACCGTGGGCATGATAGGCGGGATGATCCACGAGCGGATGGAGTGCTTCCACGAAATACTTCGTCTTCTCGACATCGACAAAAGCGTAGCCGCCATTCGCAATCGGGACGTCGGGGAAGTCACTTTGAATCTGATCGCGTGAAAACTGAAACTGTTCGATGAACTCGTCCGGAGTCCCCGACCAGAACTCCACTTGATCCGGTTCGTTGAAGATTTGCACGAAGCGGGCCGACTCGCCGTAGCGCTCTAACAAAGCCGCAATGTAAGCCCGTTGCGCCGCTTCTTCGTGTGGGTAGCGCCAACGATGCTCGGTCACTTCAGCATACTTTTCGGCGACGGCCCAGTCGGCGGCATTCATGAGTTGCAGGCCAAGTTCAAAACCGCGGGAGGTGTAGGCTTCGACAGCGGCATCCATCCGTTTTGAGTCGAAGAGGTATTCGCCACTTTCACGCCGCCCCATCTCGAGGGACTCATCGACGCGGACGACTTGAAAACCGACTCGCGCCATCATCCCTGCTTCGAGGTTTCGGGCTTCGTTTTCGCTGAGACCTGCGGGCAGAGTCGGCTCGCCCCCCGGCGTCCAATGGTAGCGACCGGGGAAGGTGCAGATCCCGAGAAAAAATTCATCAGTCTTCCAGGTTTCACGGGCGGAGTTGAGGTCGCGGGTCACGGCGAGATTTCGAATGAGACGCTTCCGGTATTCACCGTCGAGAAATCCATCGAGAGTGAGGAGGTAGCTGCCGAATCCGTCGACAGCCAAGTCGATGACTCCCGGCTCTCCCGCGATGATACGCCGCTGCTGGATCGCTTCATTGTTCCAGTTCCAGATCGTGAGAATGCCGTGTTCGAAGCGGGTCGCGTCCACTTCGACGCGAAGGCGAAAGGCACCGTCAGAGGTCCAATCGTAGGGGCCGCTTTCGGGGACTAACACAAGTCCATTTCCGCTGAGCGCGTGCTCCGCGATTTCTTCGTGGAGACGCGGGACGTTCAGCTGTGCGAGCGGCGGAGAGTTGGGGGCAAGGGTGAGGTGGAGGGGTTCTGCGGCGGTGACGGGAGATGCCGCAGAAAGCACGCTCACGATTATCGCGAGGGAGAAGAAGTTTAGACCACCGATGGACACGGATGTACACGAATTCATGACAGGGCTGATGTATTTTATCCGTGTGAATCCGTGTTCATCCCTGGTTAAAAAATCTATTCAGCTTCGATATCCTGCAGAGCCGGAAACTCGTCACGCCAGCCCCGCACTTTCTCCAAATCGATCTCGGCTTCGAGCAAACCTTCCTCACCACCTGCATCAGCGACGACAACACCCTGCGGATCGACGACGAGACTGCGACCGGGATAGTCCACGTTGGGATCGCTGCCACAACGATTGACCCCGACGACGTAGGCGAGGTTTTCGATCGCCCGCGCGCGGAGGAGCGTGATCCAATGCTCGACTCGCACCGTGGGCCAGCTCGCGATGACGACGATTAACTCGGCCCCGGCGACGGTGACCCGGCGGAAGAGCTCGGGAAAGCGGAGATCGTAACAGATCAGCGGAGCGATCTTCCAATCCTGCCATTCCCACACTGGAGTCTCGCTTCCGTTTTCGTAAAACTCGGATTCGCCGGTGTAGCGGAAAGTCCGGTTTTTCTGATAGCGCCCCAGCTCGGCCCCGAGAGGATTGAAGGCAATGAGTTCGTTCGTTCCTTTCTCGCCTTCCTCGTGGCGGACGAGTCCACCGATGACAGCGCTGTCTTTCGTCGACGCGAGCGACTTCAAAAATTCTTCGCTGCGGGACGGCGTGAACTCCGCGATCCGTTCGACGTTCATGCTGAAACCGGAGCTGAACATCTCCGGTAAGATGATGAGATCCGCCCCTTCCACGGGAGCCAACAATTCCTCCGCCCGCTCGTAATTCGTTTCCGGATCTTCCCAGGCGAGATCCCACTGACAGCCAATAATTTTCATGCAAAGTGAACAGGGTTGGATCACGGACCTAACCCTCTTGAGTCGGCGAATGTATCACAAATCGACGCGTCCCGCGCCTTCCATTGAGCGGAGAGCCGCTTCGAGGACTTCGATGATCTTCACGCCGTCGTTGAAGTCCGGTTTGATCCCGGTGCCGTCTTTGACCGCCTGCATGAAATCGACCGCCGCATGGACGAAACTGTGCTCATACCCGATGATGTGCCCCGGAGGCCACCAGGCATTGGCATACTCATGTGAGCGCTCGGTCACGAGGATGTCGCGGAACCCCTTGAGATGATCGGGATCACTTTTGCACCCCCTCAATCCCAGCAGGACCGACGCGCCGATAAGCAACCCTTGAAAAAGCGAATTCCTATCAGTCGGAATGATGTCCAGGGTCAGGGAAACGTCTTCTACCGTTCGATAGACGACTCTTTCCGACTCCGGTGCTCTGCTGACGAAACTGAATAAGATCCCGACGCCAGTTAGAAGAACCAGAGTGACGGCAATCGCTTTTAAGAGAGTTCTGGTCGCCTCGTTTTTCACAGCCCCTTTCTTGAATGAAGCCGATCCTATGAAATGCGGGCTATCCGGCGCAATTCTTAAATGGGCACCTAGCAGGCTTCCGGCCAAATGAAAGGCGCCATAAACGCAAATGACTTGCAAATGCAATCGTCTTGCGGAAATGTAGGAACCCATTCATCCCCATGAGCGTTGCCACCCCTACCCGAAAATTGCCCGTCACCGTCCTCTCCGGCTTTCTCGGAGCGGGCAAGACGACCCTCCTCGAGCACATCCTCCGCAACCGCGAGGGGAAGAAAGTCGCGGTCATCGTCAATGACATGAGCGAGGTCAACATCGACGCCGCCCTCGTCCGCTCGGGCGATGCGGCCCTCTCCCATTCCGAGGAAAAGATGGTCGAGATGTCGAACGGCTGCATCTGCTGCACTCTCCGCGAAGATCTCCTCCTCGAAGTCGGCAAACTCGCCCGCGAGGGACGTTTTGATCATCTTCTCATCGAGTCGACCGGCGTCAGTGAGCCCATGCCGGTGGCCGAGACCTTCACCTTCCGTGATGAAGAAGGGCGCTCCCTCGGGGATATCGCCGAGATCGATACCATGGTCACCGTCGTCGATGCCCTGAACTTCCTGCGCGATTACGAGAGTGTCGAGGATCTCCGCGACCGGGGCGAAGCGATGGGGGAAGAGGACGAACGCAGCATCGTCGATCTGCTCGTCGATCAGATCGAGTTCGCCAATGTCATCCTCATCAACAAGCTCGATCTCATCACCGACGAACAGAGACGCCGGATCCGCTCCATGATCGCCGCTTTGAATCCGAAGGCGGTCATCCACGAGACGATAAATTCCCGGGTCGGTCTCGAAGCCGTCCTCGGGACCGGACTGTTCAGCCTGGAGGAAGCCGAGGGCACACCCGGCTGGCTCGATTCCCTGATCGAATACACGCCCGAGACCGAGGAATACGGCATTTCAAATTTCGTCTACGAACGCCGCATCCCCTTTCATCCCGAGCGGCTCTACGAAGTCTTCGAGCAGGAATGGCCCGGCGTGATCCGATCCAAGGGGCTCTTCTGGCTGGCGACCCGCCTCCAGATGGCGGGCTACTGGTCGCAGGCGGGCGCGATGTGCCGCAACCAGTGCCTCGGCTATTTCTGGGCGGCGGTGCCGAAAGAGCACTGGCCCACCGATCCGGCCTCGCTCGCCGAGATCGAGAGAATCTCGAAAGGTCCCGACGGCGACCGCCGGCAGGAGCTCGTCCTCATCGGTTCCGGCATGGACCGCGAGGCTCTCACCGCGATGCTCGACTCGGCACTGCTTACCGAGGAGGAACTCGCCATGGAAAAGGATGAATGGATAGCCCGATTCACCGATCCTTTCCCCGAATGGGACACGACCGGCGACACGACCGGCGACACGACCGGCGATGTCCACGAAACCCCGCTCCAGATTCAGAAAGCCTGATTCCATGAACCCGGACGAATTATCCAGAGGTGATGGGGATGGATCCAAGCCGCGCCGGATGAGATCCTTCGGCACGCCCGCCGCCGAGATCATGCGACTGGATTTTTCAAAGCTGGGCAAACCTGCCGAAGCCCAGCCGATCGAGGACCGTGCCGCCGAGGCGCGTCGTGTCGTGAAACGTCTCCTCGCGATCATCCGTGAGCACCGCGCCAGCGCGCTACGGGTAGCCTCGCCTCTCGATGATGCGGCTCTCGCCCTCGTCATCCGGGCTCTGCGGATTGAGTCACTCGGCGGAGACTACCGCTCCCTCCTCCATCACGACGATCCCGTCACCGCCTACCTGCGCCAAAGTCTTTTTGAAGAACTCCTCGAAGAACCGAGCAACATCCTTTTTACAACGCGAGTCGATGACGAGACGACCCGCTACGAAGCGATGGAGTCAGCCTTCTGGCGCGAGTGTCTGGAGGTGCTGGAGGGGCGTGTCTGCAAATCCTGAGGATCGCGGAACCTACGCGGCATCTACCATGCGGGCTCTCGCAGGAAATGGAACCGACCAAGCTGATGGTGGGTTTTCACGAGAAAACAGTTGCCTTATTGCACGTTAATTGCATTATCCTGCGCATGGATTTGTTTTCTTCAAAAAGCGGCAATGCGGATGCGACCCGAGCGGTGAAGCGCTGGGCGGCGGAGTGTCGGCCTGAGTTGGATGAAGTCGTGCATGTCGCGGAGTTGCGCTGCCATGAAGAAGGCTGCCCGGATTTTGAGACGGTGGTCACTTGGATGAGCTCGCCGCCGCTTGTTGTGAAAATTCTCAAACCTATTGACCAAATCTCCCGCGAGGACGTGCAAGCCGCTTGCTCTGGGGAATCAACCACCACCGATCCATGTCTGAAAGAACACCCGTAACCGTCCTCACCGGCTTCCTTGGAGCCGGCAAAACCACCCTGATGAACCGCGTGCTCACCGAGCAACACGGGCAACGCATCGCCGTCATTGAAAACGAGTTTGGCGAGGTCGGGATCGACCACGAACTCGTCATCAACGCCGAGGAGGAAATTTTCGAAATGAACAACGGCTGCATCTGCTGCACGGTGCGCGGAGATCTGATCCGTATTCTCGGCAGCCTCATGAAGCGTCGCGACCAGTTCGACCGCATCCTCATCGAGACCACCGGCATGGCCGATCCCGGCCCGGTGGTGCAGACCTTTTTCGTCGATGACGACATGAAGGAGCGGCTGGTGGTGGATGCGGTGGTCACGCTGGTGGATGCGAAGCACGTCTGGCTTCACCTCGATAACTCCGACGAGGTGAAGGAGCAGATTGCCTTCGCGGACGTGATCCTTTTGAACAAATGCGACCTTGTCCCGGTCGGCGAACTCGACAAGCTCGAAGCCCGTATCAAGAGCATGAACGGCATGGCCAAGGTGCATCGCACGGTCAACGCGCAGGTGCCGCTGGAGGCCGTGCTGGAAGTCGGCGGCTTCAATCTGGATCATGCGATGGAGGTGGATCCCAAATTCCTCGAGCCGGAGTATCCCTTCGAGTGGGGTGGCATTTTCGAAGTTCCGGACGGCGGGGTCACTTTCGCTGCGACCGAAGCTCCCGATCCCTCGATGAAACTGGTGCTGATCCCCGTGGAGAAAGCGGACGATGAAAACCTGGCGGACGCTCGGGAAAAAGCCCTGCGTTTGTTTTCCCATGAAGCGGCTGAAGCGCAGCCGGGAAGCGCGCTGGCAGCCGATGGCCGGCTCTACGAACTGATCCTTCCCGGTGGAGACATGGCATGGCCGGTCAGCGCGGCGGCGGGGACTTACGCCGTTTTCACCGAACATTATCCCGAGGAGCTGAACCTCGAACTCACCGGAGCGGCGGGCACAATCCCGTCTCCCATCGCCGCCGCCTACAAGCCGGACCACGAACACGACGAAGAGGTCAGCAGCGTGGGCATTGAGGAAGCGGGCGATTGCGATGGGGAGAAACTCAACCGCTGGATTTCGAAACTCCTTCAGGAAAAAGGCACCGACATCTTCCGCATGAAAGGCGTCTTTTCCGTGAAAGGAGATCCCAACCGCACCATTTTTCAAGGCGTTCACATGCTGTTGGATTCACAGGACGGCGGCCCATGGGGCGAGCGCCCGCGCAAAAACAGCCTCGTCTTTATCGGTCGCGATCTCGACCGCGAGGCGCTCAACGCGAGTTTCCGCAAATGTCTGGTTTGAGGTCTCCCCATGTTTGGATCTAAAAAAGCGGCCATCAGAGACGAGGCGGATCTCAGTATGAAATCCGCCGCCACGCTGATGCCGCAGCAGTGGACGGCGCGGCTCGACGATCATTGCCTCGATCTCCGTTGGTCGTCCGATGGAGCGATGCTCGCCGCGATGCCCAGCCTCGGCGACATCGTGATCTTTTCGCCGACGGGTGAGACACTTGCCACGCTCCCCGGGCACGCGCGGGGCAATGGCAGTATCGCCTGGCACCCGTCAGGCAAACAGCTTCTCACCTACGGGCAGGATACGGAAATCCGGATTTACGAAGCGTCCTTCATCGCTCCGCCACGAGTGAAAGCCTTGGAAAAAGCGTGGGCGGAGCGTGCGGAATGGAATTCCAATGGCACCCACCTCGCCGCCGTTTTGGGAAAAACCGTGGTCGTGCTCGATGCGGAAAACCTCGGCGTGGTGCGGCGCATCCCCGAGCAACGCAGCACCATCTGCGATCTCTCATGGAACCCCCGCGAGCCGAAGGAGTTCGCGACCGTCTGCGATGGCGGCGTGCGTCTCTGGAAGCACGGCAGGGACGAACCGACCGGCCATTTCGACTGGGGAGGGGCGAGCCTGATTTCCACCTGGAGCCCTGACGGGCGCTGGGTGGTGACCGGCGATCAGACCCCGAGCGTGCATTTGTACGATGTCCGCAGTAAAGACCCGCTGCATATTCAGGGCTACGAGTCGAAGGTGAAAGCCCTCGCGTGGCAGGCAAAAAGCGAATGGCTGGCCACCGGCGGCGGGCGCATGATCACCATCTGGCCCTGCACCGGAAAGCGCGGCCCGCGCGGCTCCACTCCCCTCCAGCTCACCGGGCACATCGGCGATGCGGTGGCGCTGGATTTCGGCCCCGGCGGCGAGCTGCTCGCCAGTGGCGGGCGCGATGGCATGGTCCTGCTGTGGATGCCGCACAAGACCGATGTCCCCGCGATGATTTCTCTCCAAAACGGCGAAATCACCCGCGTCCGCTGGGCGCCCGCCGCAGGGCATCTGGCCGTCGGCACCGGGAGCGGCGACATCATTCTTTTTTCCCTGCAATCATGAGACATCTCCTGCCATCCCTGATCCTGCTGCTGCTGCCGCTCTTTTCCTCCTGCGAAAAGAACCCGCCGACCGCCGCCAACGAAGAAAAACTGCGAATCGTCACCAGCTTTCTGCCCTTGCAGTCCCACGCCCTCGCCATCTCCGGCGGTCGGGCGGAGGTGCTCCAGTTGCTCGATCAGGAAACCGGGCCGCACGACTTCCAGTTTTCCCCCGCCGATGTCGCGAAGCTCTCCAGCGCCCGGCTTCTTTTGGTGAATGGCATCGGACTCGAATCGTGGCTCGATGATCTGGTAAACGCCGCCGGTGCGAAGCCGCTCGAAGTCGTCGATACCTCGCGCGGGATGACGCTCACGGAAAATGCCACGCCGCTCGATGGCTCCCCGGAAGCCGGCGCGAACCCGCATGTCTGGCTCGATCCCCGGCTCGCCCTCGCCCAGGCAAAAAACGTGCTCGCCGCCATGATCGCCGCCGATCCCGGAAACACCGCAGAGTACGAGAAAAACGCAGCCGAGTATTTCGCAAAACTCGAGGCCTTGGACGAGGAATTTGCCACCTCCCTCGCCCCGTTAAAATCCAAAAACCTCGTCACCTTCCACGACGCTTTTCCCTATCTTGCCGAGCGCTACGGCATCACCTACCTCGGGAGTTTCAATGCCTTTCCCGGCAAGGACCCGACCCCGCAAGAGCTAGCCGGACTGATCGAGAAAATCCGGGACAAGCGCGTCGAAGTCCTTTTTTCCGAGACCGGATACGCCCCGGATCTGCTCGTGGAAATCGCCCGCCAGACCGGCGCGAAAATCGCCGAGCTCGATACCTTGGAAGTCGGCGCCGGGACGGCGGAAGCCTATCTCACGCGGATGCGAACGAATTTGAATGCGCTGGCGAAAGCCTTTGAATGAAACGCGATTTCCACATCTTCGAGCCGCTGCTCAGGCTCGATTCGGTGGGCGTGCGCTACGGCGCGCAAGTCGCCCTGCGCGGGGTCAGCATGGATGTCTGGCCGGGCGACATCCTCGCCTTCATCGGCCCTAACGGGGCGGGGAAATCCACCCTCCTCAAAGCCATCCTCGGTCTCGTCCCGATAGATGAAGGCCGCTTGGAGCGCTCACCGGAAGCCAGCCGCGACCGCATCGGCTACGTGCCGCAGTCTCTCGCCATGGACAAGGCGTTTCCGCTGACAGTCGGCGAGTTCATGGCCTTGCACGGCACCGCGCGCGGCTTCTGGGCGGGGGGAATCCCCCGCAGTGAGCGGGCCAATGTGGAATCCTCCCTCGAGAAACTCCAGGCCCACACCCTGCGGGACCGAAAGCTCGGCGAGCTTTCCGGCGGCCAGCTTCAGCGAGTCCTGCTCGCCGCCGCGATGCTGCGCGGGCCAGAGCTGCTGCTGCTCGATGAGCCGGCCTCCGGGATCGACCGACGGGGCGCCGAAGACTTGCTAGAGCTGCTCGGCGGCATCCACGCCGCCACCGGGATGACCATCCTTTTTGTTTCGCACGACCTCCATTTTGTCCATCACCTGGCCACCCGGGTAGGCTGCCTGAACCAGAGCTTCTGCGGCCTCGGGACGCCGCAAGAGGTGCTGCACGAGCATTTTCTGGAAGAGGCCTTCGGTCAATCCTTCGGGCGCGGTCCGTTCCGCCCCGCAGTGGCATGACCGGATTCTGGCAATACGACTTCATGCGCCACGCGCTGATCTCGGCGCTTATCCTCGGCCCGGTCTGTGCACTCCTGGGAGTTTTCGTGACCCTGCGCGGCATGGCGTTTTTCAGCGATGCGCTCGCGCACTCCGCCCTCACCGGCGTCGCCCTCGGGCTGATGCTGCGTGAGGTCTGGGGCGTGCCAATCGATCCGCTCCTCAGCGTGCTCGTATTCAGCCTCAGCCTCGCCGCGCTGATGTCATGGCTGATGCGGCGGGGCAACCTCGGCGCGGATACCGTCATCGCCTTTTCTTTCACCGGCAGCGTCGCCCTCGGCGTGGTGGTCATTTCCGCGCTCGGGAAATACCGCCTGCTCGATGGATTTCTCTTTGGCAGCATCTACTCGAACAGCACCGCCGATCTCTGGAGGCAGGCAATCCTCGCGCTGGGCGTGGGCGGGTTCCTGCTCTGGAACGGTCGCTCCTACGCGCTCGCGACCCTGAATCCGGACCTCGCCAAAGTCCGCGGCATCCCCACCGCCCGCCTCGATCTGATCTTCGCCCTCCTCATCGCGCTGACCGTCACCGTATGCCTGAAAATGCTCGGCGCGATGCTGCTGAGCGCACTCATCGTCGTCCCGCCCGCCGCCGCAAAGCTCGTCGCCGGCGGCTTCCGCCAGATGCTGATTTTTTCCGTCGCCGGCGGAACTCTCTGCGCCGCCGCCGGAGTCATCGCCTCCTGGTTCCTCAACGTCCCCACCGGCCCCTGCATCGTCCTGACAGATGTGGCATTTCTGATCGGATGTTTTGTGTTCCGCGCGGTGAAAGCGTGAAGATACTTTATGATGTGAGAGGGAGTATCCGAGGAGTCCCTTATTCTATAATCTCCGCCCGGATCCCCTGGCCGGCGTTGGCATTGGCTGCGGATTTCAAATTGAGATTCTCCGCAATCCAGGAGTGCCGCACGCTTGTTCCCGCAGTCCTACCCCAAAGCTTCCGCCGCGAAGCGCCGGATCCGCGCGACCATGGAGGAGAGACCGTTGCGGCGTCCGGGGCTGAGTTCGGACTCGAGGCCGAAGCCGACGAGGACTTCGGATGGATCGAGCGCGAGGATCGCCCCGGGCACGAGGCCGGAGTAGCGCGAGAGCACGATGGAGACGAGCCCGGCGACGATCCGGGCTTCGCTGCCCCCGCGGAAACGCAGCCCGCCCCCCGGTTCTGCGTCCCGCTCGCAGACGAGCCACACCGACGAGACGCAGCCACGCACCAAATTCTCCTCGCATCGTTCGGCCTCGTCCAGCGGCGGCAGGCCCCGACCGAGCTGGATGAGGAAATGCAGGCGCTCGTCGCCGTCGGGCAGCAGGGAGAAATGTTCGGCGAGGATTTCGTGGGGGGAAGAACTCATGGAGAAAGTAGATTTGCACCCCCTCAATCCCAGCAGGACCGACGCGCCGATAAGCAACCCTTGAAAAAGCGAATTCCTATCAGTAAGATGTTCACGTCGTTGATCGCTCCCTCGGAGTAATCGTCAAGCGGACTCTCGATTTCGGCGACGGAACGGTTCTTGAAAACGAAGCCGCGCTTTCTCACGCCTACGAAATTTCCGATGAAACGCCAGTCACCTTTACGGTTCAATTGACCGTGGAAGATAAGTTTGGCCAATCCTCAACCGCAACACAGGAAATCGTCGTTCATTCGCCCGATCTCACCGCTGCTTTCACTTTAATACCGGCGACAGGCTTAGTCGGTGAAGAGTTTCACCTGGTCAGCAGAAGCCCCGGGAAGGCGATAAAGTTCTCGTTCGAGGTTTTCGATGAGCAGGACAACCTCGTATTTTCCTCCGAAGAGACGGAATCGGTTTTTAATCCGAGTCTTCCGGGAACCTATCGTGCAGTGCATCGCATCCTGGATCCGTCCGGAGTGTTTTCCGACGATGAGGAAAAGCACTTCACGGTATCCCCGCAAAAAGTACAGGCTGATTTCATTCTCATTCCGGAAACAGTTGTCTCCGGCGAAGAGGTCCGAATCGTGGATCGTTCCCTCGGAAAAATTGTTGATCGGACGACCGACTTCGGAGATGGAACCGTCCTGGGGAATGAGGGCATCCTCTCACACATCTATGAGATCTTCGATGAAACGCCGGTCTCCTATTCGGTTCAGGTCACTGTCGAAGACGAATTCGGTCAGTCTTCGACCGCAACACAGGAAGTCACCGTCCTTCCTCCCGAACTACCTGAGGTCCGCTTTTCAATCGGAACCCCTGAGACTGAATGGCTGACTGGTGCCGCGATTCGTTTCCTGAACGAGAGTACAGGCATCCACTCTTGGAGTTGGTATCTGGATGGCGTGAAAATCGAGGACGCGGAGAGAAATCCGGCCATCGAATTCCCGGAACCGGGCCGCTACTTGATCACACTGGAAGCCAACGACAGAAACGGAAAGCATACTGACCGGTTCGAAAGAGAAATCGTCATCCGGGAAGAGTTTGAAAAACCGGAAATCAAAAAGGTGAACGCGTCGAACTCAAGAGGACGCATCCCCTTCGAGATCGAGCTATCTGCGGAAATCGAGGGTGATTATGAGAGTCTCACCTGGACCCTTCCGGGGGGGGAAACAATTTCCGACCGGGAAGAAATCACGATTTTTCTCGATCAGCCCGGCAAGCACACCGTCGAGTTGACGGTCGTCGGCATGGGCGCATCGCCGGAAGTTGAAACCTCGTCTGTCCAGATTCAGGCAAAACTTCCCCTCTCCAAGTGGATCACCGTCGGGGTCCCCTTGATTCTGGGAATCTTGATTCTAACCGGCTCTATCCTCACCGTTCTACGTCGCCTTCGCGACCGGGAACTGAGCGGAACTGTCATTGTCAGGAAAAAGAACGGTGCGGAGTCCAGGCACGTTCTCGAAGGCAGGGAGTTTTCACTCGAGCCTCACGGGGCTCCCGGCTATGCGATTCGGTATGTGCACGAGTCCGGGGCCGAGCTCTTCCGGAAAAACCGCAGGATCAAACCCCTCCGTCCCGGCAAGCAGGAACAGGCCGGTGCCATCACTCTCCGTTATCTCCAAAGCTGAACCAAATAAACACAGCCATCCGCGAACAGAGCCACGTTCACCCACAACTTAAACACCCATATTTGAAATGACAGACTCAACTGAATTCATCAACAACATCATCCAGAAGCACATCAAGGCTCCTGAGAACGGAACCTACGAGCCCACCGTTGTCATCTTCGGCGGAGGCACCGGCAACCTGAGTGGTCGCCACCTTGATAGCGGTCTCTCGAGCCATGAAGATGTGTTCGTGGAACTGCTTTCCATCGACACGAATCTCTCCCAAAACCACCTCGGCAAAGTTCCTCCGCTCAGCGAATCGCAGTTTGTCGGTCTCGATCCGAACGCGACGATCCAGGCGCTGAATCGCGCCAAGGCCGGCGACGAGAGCGACCAGTTTCTCCTCTCAACCGTCCCACAGATGGACCCCGACGGTAAGCCGTATCACAGTATGATTACTGCCAAGCTCGAAGACGGTGCCGGCGCGGGACAGGACGGTCGCGCCGGAAAGTTAAGCTTTCTCTCCAACATCACCGACGGGCAAAACGTGAAGGTGAAGTTGGAAAATATCCGGCAACGCCTTGTCGGGCTTAAGGAAATGCTCGAGAAGAAGTCCCACGGACTTCAGATGGCCCCGCGGACCCGGGTATTTATCGTCCTCTCCCTCTCGGGCGGAACCGGTCGCGGTCTCGCTGAAAGCCTTCCTGTCCTTTGCCGGGGAATATTCGGGACCGAGAGCTGCTCCATCACCCTGATCGCTGCGCTACCTGGAGAGCACCTTGACCGCTGTCTCGCGGCTCCTCCTATTGAACGGCGCCAAACCCGTGCAAATGCTCTCGGTGCACTCCGCGAGATCCAGGCCTACATGACCGAAGACCATAGTGATCGTGCCTTCGAATTCAGTAATCGCTTCTCCGTTCAGCTGGGCACGAGTGCCTTTGTCAATTTGCACCCCCTCAATCCCAGCAGGACCGACGCGCCGATAAGCAACCCTTGAAAAAGCGAATTCCTATCAGTAAGATGAGCGAGATCGAGGAAATGGCGGCGAAGTAATTTCAAATCACCCAGACATGAAATCCACCCTGACAATCCTCGCCACCCTGCTGCTCGCTCCGCTGGCGGCATTGCGCGCTGCCGATCCACCCAACATCATCGTCATCCTCACCGATGACATGGGCTACGCCGACCTGCCGATGTTTGGTGACTCGGAAATCCCGACACCCCATCTGCTGAGTCTGGCTGACTCGGGCGTGAAACTGACCCACGCCCATGTCTCCGCGCCAGTCTGCGTGCCCTCACGCATGGGACTACTGACGGGGCGCTACCAGCATCGCTTCGGCGTCTATAACAATGTTTATTCACCCGCAGAAAACCGCCTTTGGGTCAAAGAGCGCACCCTCGCCGACGAACTCAAAGAGCACGGCTACCGCACCGCCAATATCGGCAAGTGGCACCTCAGCGGGAACCGTCTCCCCTGGCTGCTGCCCGCGCCGCACGAGCGTGGCTTTGACGAATTCGTTGGCATCCGGGGAGGAATGGATGAGTTCTCGCCCGGCACGCCGCTGTTGCGTTTCGACGCCGGTGAATACCAACCCTTCGAAGCGCCGGAATACCTCACCGATTTTTTCGGCAAAGAAGCCGTCGCTTTCATCGAGCGCCAGGCCCACAACCGAGAGCCGTTCTTTCTTTACCTCGCCTTCAATGCGCCTCATGCACCGTTACAGGCCCTCGAGGAAGACATGGGGTCGATTGATGCCGACTCGATCAGCCGCGAGCGGCGCACTTACGGCGGCATGGTCGTCTCGATCGATCGCAATGTCGGTCGAGTCCTCGATGCCCTCGAAAAACAGGACCTGCGGAAAAACACCCTCGTCGTTTTCCTCAATGACAACGGCGGTGGCGGCAACAACGCGGCCAGCCATACCCGCAACACCGCCCGAAACGTGCCGTTTCGCGGTCACAAGTTCGACCTCGAGCAGGGCGGTGTCCGCACCCCGATGATCGTGAGCTGGCCCGGAAAACTGCCGGAGGGCGACACCTTCACCGGCCTCTCCAGCAGCCTCGACCTCTTTCCCACCGCGCTTGCCGCCGCCGGGATCGATGCGCCAACCGATCGCACCATCGACGGGGTGGACCTGATGCCCTACCTCACCGGAGAGCGGGAGGGTGAGCCCCACGATTTTCTCTACTGGCAGCAGAGAATGTGGGCACGGCCCAACCAGCGCGAGCCGAAGGCAAACATCGTCACCCTCCATCAATTCGCGATCCGCGGAGGCAAGTGGAAAGCGATCCGCAACGACCAGCCTATCGCCGACTCCGACTCCAATGCCAAGCGCCGTCCCTGGGAACTTTACGACCTCACCCGCGACCCCGGTGAACTCCACGACCTCGCCACTGAGTTCCCCGACATCACGAGGCGACTCGCGACCCATTTTGAAAAGTGGCAGGCGGAAATGCATCCCTTGATCCCTCCTGCGAAATGAAGCCCGAACATGAGAATTTTTCCGTTCGCTCTCATCGCTACCCCCCTAATCCCGGTAGAACCGTCGCATTGATATGAACTCTTTGAGAAAGCAAATTTCTGAAGTAATAACGAAAATAGTGATGAAAAACTCTATCGCCACGCTCCTCTTCGTCGCTCTTTCTTGGGCTCATTCAAACCTGACGGCCGCGCCGCCGAATCTGGTCGTCATTTTCACCGATGATCAGGGCTGGGCAGACCTCGGTTGTCAGGGGGTGCTTGACGATGTGAAAACACCACACCTCGATGCGCTTGCGGCTTCGGGCGTGCGTTGCACATCAGGCTACATCACCGCTCCGCAATGCACGCCCTCGCGGGCCGGGTTGCTGACCGGCCGCTACCAGCAGCGTTTTGCACCCCCTCAATCCCAGCAGGACCGACGCGCCGATAAGCAACCCTTGAAAAAGCGAATTCCTGTCAGTAATAGTCACGATTTCACTCATTATCGGAGCATGCGTTGGGCTTTTGAGGTTCCTCATTGAATCTCGTATGCCGATGATGGTTCCCTATGATGCTCAGGGCGGTATCTGGATCGTGTATGGTATTTTTACTGGGGGCCTGACATCCCTCTTCGTGGCATTTTTCAGCTATCATGCGCTTAAGGCTCTAGCAGAGAAAAGAAAATCAAATGCCATAATTTTTGGATTTGTGGTTCTTGTTGCCCTAGCTTGGACATCGAATCGAATCATCGAATTAAAGAGAATTGGAATTGCTCTGAGCGACGCTCAGAACTCTGAGACGGAACCAGCTCGATTACGGGATCTAGTCGGCTACCAAACAGGATTCGGCTACGAGATCGACAATCGTATCGCCTCTAACCCAAACACTCCAGTCGATGTTTTAAGAGATCTCCATGGGAAGCCATACCAGCAAGGAACAGAAATGTGCCTTGCGAGAAATCCGAACACGCCAGACGACATCCTTGCCAATCTAATGAAAAGCGACGACAAGTGGATACAGCAGTCGTTGGAGAGCAATCCGCGATACAACGAACTTAAAGTCCAACCCCAAAGATAGGTTTCGGGCGTAGCCCCGAACCTATCGGTTGAAGGGGGTCAGTCAAAAAATATTGATTCGGAATGAATCGGCATAACGGTATGTGGATGCCGAGATCACCGAGGATTGAATACGAAGGAGCGGTCTACCATGTGATGGCACGCGGCAACCGGAGGGAGCCGATCGTTTTCGACGACGGAGACCGCGAGCTTTTCGTCTCCACTTTCGCCGAGGCTTGCACGAAAACGGGTTGGGAAGTTTTTGCTTGGGTTTTGATGGACAACCACTACCACGGATGTTCCGAGGGACAGGCCCCGGGATTGCTGGGCCCCGGGATTGCTTTTGACAGATTAAAGAAATGGCTCCATTTTTGTGCTACAAATGAAAACAGCCACGGTTCGGGATTTAAGAAATAATTACACGGGAGTGCTGCGTTGGGTGAGCGCGGGGGAAGATGTGCTCATTACCCGTCGGGGCAAGGTCGTTGCCCGATTGAGTCCCGAGAACGACGAAACTGCAGAAGTCGTGGACTGGGCTTCAAGTCCTGAGGTTCTTCGTGACCGCAGCGGAGATGATGCCTTGAGTGCCGAGCAGTCGGCTGAAATCCTCGCGGAGGCTGGCGGTAAATGGTAGTCGTCTGTGATACGAGCTTCCTTTTTTCGCTATACGGAAACGATGTCCACAGCCCGAAAGCGGTCGCATGGGTGTCCGGGAATACGAAGCCTCTCTACCTGAACAGCCTGACTCGTTTCGAATTTCGGAACGCTGTCATATTTTCGGAGTTTCGGAAGGCGGTGGCACTCGGTGTGGCTGCCCGATATTGGGCTGGTTTCGAGGCTGCCATCTCTCAAGGTCGCCTGATTGTGGCAAATTCCAATCTCGCCGATGTGGTGGATGAAGCGACTCGGCTTTCGTCCGCGCGTACCCTGACTGGAGGACATCGAGCATTCGATATCCTCCATGTGGCAAGTGCCCTCGAGCTGAAGGCGACTCATTTCCTTACCTTTGATAAGAATCAGAAGACCTTGGCGGAGGCCGAAGGTCTTTTGGTGCCTCTTTGATTTCCTCGTCTGCGAATGTCAATTCCCAAACCCGATGCAGCCGCGTGGGGACACGCTGGCCTACGGCAGAAGACCTGCTGCTGTTGACTTTGGTCCGTAACACCGCTGGACTGCGCGGCGGATCATTCCCCGCCAAAAATAAGAGCCGGAAACGGCTGAATGAAAGGGTGCCGAGACATGTCCTTTCACCCGTAAATTCCGCCTCGTTTCCCAATGTGGGAGACGTAGAGCAATGTGAAGACTTCCTCTTGCTCCTCTCCAATGAGTTCGAAGATGGCGCGGTAGTCTCCTACCCGCAGCCGTCAATTTCCATCCCAATCGGCTGTCATTTTGGAAACGTGCGGTCCCGTAGTCGGATCATCGAGAACTGCGACCCGTTCGACAGCTTTCGCGATACGGATCGAGTCTGTTTGCGCGATCATCCGCAAAGCCTTTCGTGCCCGCCGGTGAAGTTCTACCCGGAGAATCCGATTTCACGCTTCACTTGTTCAAGACTGACGATCACATCTTTGTTCCCTGCCGCGAAGTCGGCTTTGGCTTCGCGGATTCCCGCGATGTCGTCGTCGCTGAGATCGAGTCCATTGGCTTCGATAAAGTCGATGAATTTCTCGTAAGGGATCACGACTTTCGACGGTTTTCCCTCCTCGTTGAACAGAATTTCTTTTTCCAGAGCTTCGGCTGCACTCATGCAATGACTCTACAAGAATTATGGGATTCTGTCGACGTATCACTCGGATCATTTAGCCGATGCGAACAAAGCAGGGTATCCTTTTGCATTTACACAGATTTTTTGTAACTATTCAGGTCAAGAAAGTGAAGAAAACACTTGTACTATGAATATTATGGTATTAGCTGATCTTCGTGAAGCGAAAACGCCCGACAAAAGAGCAGCTTATCGAGCTGGCGAAGAGCGATCCCG
>Ga0222668_1000294_pt1 | contig 35282 bp, 16 predicted proteins | sample AntAcemetagen728_FD_179823 | JGI IMG/M metagenome (GOLD analysis project Ga0222668, IMG submission 179823) | Saline water microbial communities from Ace Lake, Antarctica - #728 | ecosystem: Environmental > Aquatic > Non-marine Saline and Alkaline > Saline | place: Antarctica: Ace Lake...
AACCAAAGCCTGGTCGAAGGACGCCAACAAAAAGCAGCGGGGAGTGGACTGGCAATTCAAAGTTCAGGACGCCCGAGCGAAATTGAAATCACTTTACCCCAAAATCAAATCCTGACGCAGCACTAGCCACAATTTCTCAATCAGGAGAAGATCTCCACTTTGTCGGAAATTCATCCAGCCCTGCAATTTCGTTTTCGCTGTTTGATCCTGCCAATCCTGCTTTTGCAAGAACCGATGGGGGCCTCTCTCAAGTACTAAACCAGATTGACGTCTACTTCAACAATGATCCGCTTGATCCAGACTCGGCTGAAACTGTGGATTTTTACCAGTTGATTGATACGTCAGATAACTCGTACATCAACCCGGATTCTGTCTCCTATGATTCTACAACGAATAAAGCCACGCTCACTTTTGCTGCCCCAATCGGTGGCGTTACCGGCGGTACTTTTCACCTGAGAATTGGTGCCAAGGCAACTCCCAGCTTCGCAACCCCCAGTATGGTCGACCTTTCGAACGACATTACCGTCATTGCCGGGGGAGGCGCTGATGTAACTCCAGACGATGGAGAACTGGCTACTGATCTCGCATTAATTTCCCCTAACAATGTGGCAGTCGATTTTGCAGGTAATTTTGCATACATTGTTGATAGTGGTCTTCAACGCATCATACGCGTCAATCAATCTACCGGTAAAATTACTGTCATTGCCGGAGGTGGTGTTGATGGAAATCCGGACAATGAAGACCTTGCTACAAGCCTTGCATTGAATGCTCTTGAAGACGTCGCCGTCGATGCTGCAGGCAATGTTTACTTCACGGACAGCGGCTTGGGACTTGTCATCCGGGTAGATAATGCCACAGGTGAAATTACTGTCATTGCAGGGGGTGGTGGTGATATGATGCCGGACGATGGAGATCCTCCAACAAGCCTTACTTTGGATACGCCAGAAGGTATCGCTGTCGATGCAACAGGCAATGTTTACTTCACTGACAGCGGTTTGGGACTTGTCATTCGGGTAGATGTAGATGAAGATGAAGTCACAGGTGATATTGTCACAGGTAATACTAATGTCATTGCCGGGGGTGGTGGTGATACGGTGCCAGATGATGGAGATCCTGCAACAAGCCTTACTTTGGATACTCCAGAAGGCATCGCCGTAGATGCTGCAGGCAATGTTTACTTCACCGACAGCGGTTTGGGACGGGTCATCCGAGTAGATAATGCCACAGGTGAAATTACTGTCATTGCCGGGGGTGGTGGTGATACGGTGCCGGACGATGGAGATCCTGCAACAAGCCTTACTTTGGATACTCTAGAAGGCGTCGCCGTAGATGCTGCAGGCAATGTTTACTTCACCGACAGCGGTTTAGAACGTATCATCCGGGTAGATAAAGTTACAGATTCTATTACAGTCATTGCCGGGGGTGGCGCTGATGGAAGCCCCGATGACAACGACCTACCAACAAATCTGCTATTGTCCGGCCTTGGTGGTGTAGCAGTCGATGTGTCAGGCAATGTCTTTTTTACAGATAGCAGCCTGCAACGTGTAATCCGAATCAATGACAGCGACGACAATTCGAGTTTTGATTCAGCGAAAGATCTTGGCGTCTTGGACACTCCCATTCAGACGCTGCGGATTAATGCACAAATCGAACCACAGCCGATTGCCCAACCGCAACTTCCTGGTACCGACGATGAGCCAGGCCACCGTGATATCACGGTGGAGCAACATACTGGAAGATCAAATACAGATCCTTCGACTCCGGGACCAATTGATCTAGTCACTTTCTCCTTCCCGGAAACCTACGGACCGGACCTCTTTGGCAATACTCTCTACAATGAAATCACAGAGAACCAAAAACAGCGCACCCGCGAGATTTTTGAACTTTACAGTTACTTGGCAGGGATCCAAGTTCAAGAAGTCGCCACTGGTGGTGATAAACAGATTATAACGGGAGACATCCGTGCCTCTGAACCAAACACCCCTCCCACATCTGTTGGGGGTATTGGCGGCGGTGGTACAGCAATCATGAGCGGTTTTAGAGACTGGGGTGACAGCCCCTATGGTGGTGAATGGTTTAGCACCGCATTTCACGAAATTGGCCATGCTCTAGGTTTAGACCACTCTTACGATTTACCTTCGATCATGGGGTCTTCTGGTGAAGACATTGGGGGTGAGGTTCCGGGAGAAGCGATTTTCCCAACGAACTATGATATCACACACATCAATCTACTCTATTCTCCGCTCAGCAACGACATCGACCTGCAGAAGTTTGAATTAACATCGGCAGGCCGGTTTACCGCCGAAATTACTGCAGATCGCCTGCCAATGAAAAGCCATCTGGATAGCGTATTGACACTTTACCGGGAATCTCCAGGCGGGGTTCGCGAGATCATCGCCCGTAATGACGATTACTTTGGTGAAGATGCCTTCTTGGACCTGGATTTGGAAATGGGTACTTACTATCTGGCTGTCACCAGCGTGGGTAATACCGATTTTGATCCTACTGTTTCTGATTCCGGCTATGGTGGCCGAACCGATGGCGCTTATCAGCTCGATATCAACTTTACCCCCGATCCCGATCTACTCGCTGGTGAGTTTATGGTTGACCTAAACCTAGAAGGAGTCGGGGTCGCTCTGGACGGTGATGCAGACGGTAAAGCAGGTGGCGTCTTTGATTTTTGGTTCCAGACGGGCGAAACGCTTTTTGTTGATAAATCTGCCCCCACTCCTGATGCTAGTGGTGACTTGGGTAGCGTGACCAATCCTTATACTAATATTGATGATGCTCTTTTAGAGGCCGCAACGAACGGAACAACCAAGATTGTACGAATCATAGGCAATGGCGGAACGGATGGTGATATCAGCACCATTGGAGACAATGATGCCTATCTGATTGGCCGGAATGACTCCAACCAGGAATTAGAAGACGGGGCCACCTTTGAAATACCACAGAACGTGACAGTGATGGTGGATGCAGGCGCCATCATTAAACTTCAAAGAGCTAATATTGATGTGGGTTCGAACGACCCGCTTCAACTTGTTGACCGCGGTCAGGGCGCCCTGCAGATTATGGGCACACCCGAGAATCAAGTCTACTTAACAACCTACGGAAATGATGCCATAGGTGGGAATGATGATGGTCTGAGTGATGGTGCCCACGCCGGAGACTGGGGAGGCATCGTTTTCCGTGCAGATTCTGATCTTGAGGAGGACGGAGTCTTTCTGAATTCGGTTAATAACGCGAATATCAGTTACGGTGGTGGAAGTGTCTTTGTGAATTCGGTTCTACAGACCTTCTCCGCCATTCATACCGAATCAGCGCGACCGACAATCTGGCAAAACACAATCCATAACAATGCCGATTCCGCCATCTCGGCAGACCCACGCAGTTTCGAAGACACCCGCTTTGAAAATGGTTCATTTATCATGGACCGTTACGGTCTGGAGATTACGGACAACCAAATTTTTGAAAATAGTGTGAATGGTTTATTCGTTCGGATTACTACAGCCTTTGGTAGTACGATTAACAAACTTGATGTCCCCGGCATCTTCAACGATAACATTACGCATGTCATTACGGAAAACTTACAAATCTATGGGGCTCCTGGCGGCCAGTTAGATGCCGACGATAAACCAACCATCAATGGTCGCTTGAAGATTAATCCGGGAATCGTCGTCAAGCTTTCCGGAGCACGAATTGAAGCAGAACGTGGTAGTGCCCAATTAATCGCTGAAGGAACAGCAGAAAATCCGATTATCTTTACCTCGTTAAGCGATGACAGTTATGGCGCGGGAACCACTTTTGATACATCCAACGATGGTGCACCAGATGATGATGAACTTTTCCCTGGTAACTGGGGCGGAATTATCTTTAACGCCGCCTCTTCAGGCAGCATTGACCATGCCGTGATCACCTACGCTGGTGGGTTAGTACCCATCGAAGGTGGCTTTGATAACTTTAATGCGATTGAAGTTCATCAGGCAGAGCTTCGACTCACTAACAGTCTCTTTGTGAATAATGACAGCGGTCAGGCAGGATCAGATAGAAATGGTCGTGGCACCAATGACAGTTCCACGATTTTTGTCCGTGGCGCACAACCCGTTATCCTTGATAATATTTTCACGGATAATGAAGAGGGGACCGTCATCAGCATAGATGCGAACTCACTCAACTCAAAATTCAAAGCCGACTACGGTCGCTCTACGGGATTCACCGACACGTACCAGCAGTATTCGGACAACCATGGCGCTCTGATTCGTCTCAACCGAATGGAGAATAACGGCCTCAACGGAATGGAAGTACGTGAAGCAGTTCTAGATACGGAAACCATCTGGGATGACACCGATATCGTGCATATCCTGCGTGGAGCGATCGTAGTCAATCAGCATCATACATTCAGTGGCATCCGGTTACAGAGTAATCTCAATGAAGGTCTCGTTGTCAAATTAGATGGCCCTGACGCAGGCTTTACTGCAGATGGGGTTCCGCTGGATATCGATGACCGTATTGGGGGCACTGTTCAAATCATCGGACAGCCCGGCTTCCCGGTAGTGCTCACCTCTCTGGCAGATGATACAGTGGGAGCCAGCTTTACTCCCGCCGGCTTACCACAAACCGATACAAATAATGACGAGGGTGCTTCCACTGCCTCTGCTGGCGACTGGCGCAGCATCCGACTGGACCGCTACAGCAATGATCGAAATGTTGTTGTACGTTTAGAAACAGAAGCCGAGAACACCAGTGGCGTAGATACCAACAGCGCGCCCAACTTTGCACAAAATCTCGGGGTGTTAGCACCTGATGAAATCAGTGGTGATGAAAACAGGGCGTTGGGCTTTGAAGTGCATGGCAGCATTAGTGCCGATGCCCCTGATGACGTCGACATCTACAGTTTTAGTGCGACCGCAGGTACGCAGATCTGGATCGACATAGACCGCACTTCGTCGGCCCTCGATTCTGTAGTTGAATTGGTGAATGCCTACGGGACGGTGATCGCATCATCGTGGGATTCATTTAATCCCGCCACATTGGGTGGAACCGCAATGGACCTGCGGGAAACGGATCATCTGCTGGGTGATTTTTACTCACAAAACAAAGGGGACGCGGGCTTCAGAGTCATACTACCGGGTCCTGCTGGAATCGTCGGTACCTATTTCGTTCGTGTTCGCAGTCAACCTGTCGCCGGCGATGAAGCCAACGTGGAGGGCGGTCAAAGTTCCGGCCAGTACCAGTTGCAGGTTCGACTCAGACAAGTTGATGAAAAACCGGGTTCCACTGTCCGCTTTGCTGATATCCGTTATGCAACTAATGGTGTGGAAATTTTGGGACAACCCGCACACTCGCCGTTACTCGGTGAATCATCAGAAAAAACGGGGGACAATAATAGCATTGATAATGCACAGGGGCTCGGAAACCTGTTAACCAGCGACCTCAATACGCTGGCTGTTTCAGGAACCCTTTCCAGTGATTCAGACGTTGACTGGTACACCTTTGAAATGGGCTTCGACCTGATTCAGGTGATTGAAGGTCGTAGTGATGGCGGGAATACCTTTTCAGCAATCTTTGACATCGATTATGCAGATGGATTGTCGCGGGCAGATACGACGATTTCCGTCTTTAACGATCAAGGCCAATTAATCTTAATCAGCCGCGATTCAGACATTGAAGACGATCAGGTAGAGCATCAGGCGGACCGTGGTGTCACGGATCTCACCCGTGGAAGTTTTGGTAAGCTGGATCCCTATATTGGAACAACCCAACTTCCCACTGCGGCAACTTCAACCGGAGCCACATTCCGTTACCATGTCGCGATTTCGTCAAATGCCTATTTGCCAGAAGCCGTCAACGCCACCTTTAATTCAGCCGCATTGAACTCACAAATTCGCTTGGAACCAGTCAGTTCAGTCAAAAGAATTGTGGAAGATCACATCGGCTTCAGCGGTTATACCTCGGGACACAATTTAACCGGTACCGACCAAGTCGATCCTACGACTCCCAGAATTTTTGATATCATTGACACAGACAACGATAATGATGCTGATGGAAATAAACTGTCGACACATGTTTCGGCCTTTACACTGGAAGATGTAAACCTCTATGTCTCTGTGAGTACTGGTACTGCTGGTAGCGACCAGCTTAGAATGGTAGATGCCTACGATGGTCGTGTAGTTGATAGCGTTGATGGATTTAATGCTCCTACCAATACCATCTTCGTGGGCTACTTATCAACTGGCAGCAATGACAGCACTTCAGATATTACGATCCGCTCAGACGGAAAGCTCTATAGCTATGAAAGTCTTTCAGCAGTCCAAGATACAGCAGGCCGACTGAGAGAACTCAATGCCGGCGATGCGTCTACAGTAACTGGTCAATCATTCAATGATGGAATTCCGAACGAACCTGATTCTGGCTTTTCCGACCCTGTAAGGTTGACAACGGATAGTGTCGGCGCTCTCGCCTTCCAACGAATTGGTGTCGCCACTTACAACCTGTTCTATGCGGTCAATGATGGTTCCAACACCGTTCTTTACCAGGCAAACCCCACTAACGGTGATGCCGGTGATAACAAAGTGGTTAGTTCTAGTGATCCTTCAGACGCAAGAAATAGATTTACTGCTATTGATGGTGGTGCTATTAGTGGATTTGGTAACATCACCGGGATGTCGTTTGTAGGGATCAATTCTGATTCAACTCCGTCAACTTTGTACGCTGTCACTGACACCGGTCGGTTCTTGACAATCAATCTGGTCTCCGGCCCTAACGGGCGGCGTGACGTAGGTTCCATTTCTGATGTAGATTTATCCAGCGATATCTTTGGACTGGGAACATTTGCCGGTTTAACAGCGGCACCCCAAAACCTGAATAATGGCGCGTTTCAGGATTATTTATTTGCGATTACAAATCAAGGTAACCTATTTGCGATTGATCCTACTGGAGGAGGAACAGGTACTTATATTCTCACTACAGTTGAAGATCCTGTATCAGGTACAACGGATATCTTTGAAGGAGGGGTAGATCACATCTACGTTGGTACCGGCAACGTCTCAGGTCTGGCTTTCTCGCCTCTGGACTTCAACCTCTGGCATCCGACATTCAAACAGAATACTGAAGCAGGCCATGGTGTGAATAACACGCCCGACCTCACCAGAACTGATGTCGGTGGAAACGAAATACTTGTCGAAAACGATGATAGGCGAAGGCAAACCGAGGGACAGGGCGGCGTCAGTTTCTACTTTGGCTTTGAGGAGTGGGTAAACAACAACAATTCAAATGTAACAAACGCCTATATCGATTATAATAATATCAGTGATGCTCAATATGGCGTCTTGTCTGAAAATTTCCAAAGAGACCTCTCTTCCAATGATACCATTGGTGATAACTATAACCTTGCAGGTGGCGCGCATGGCACACTGGAGTCAGGTGAATTCAGCCTGGAGGGTTATAGTGCTACCGACCTGCCCACACTCTACTTTAATTACTTCCTGGAATCACAGGATGCAAACTCATTGACAAATAATGCCATGAGAGATTCTGCTCGCGTCTTTATCACAAATGACAATGGAACAACCTGGGTACAATTAGCAACCAATAATTCCACACTGGCTCCTCCTACTGAAGCAGACTCGGGCGAATTATCGACATATATCACGACTTCTGAACGGGAAGGCACCGGAAATCAGAATCAACAAGTTCAGGAACTGTTTGATAATTCGGGGGATTGGCGACAGGCACGTGTAGATTTGGGAACATTTGCGGGCGACACCAACTTAAGACTACGTTTTGACTTCAGTACTTCGGGCACAATCAGTTCTGATTTATCGACAACAGGCGATGAAATGCCTGGTGATATATTCGGGAACCCAACCAATAATGGACAGGCACAAAACAACGACTTCGAAGGTTTCTACATCGATGACATCATCATCGGTTTTGCAGAACGTGGCGAACTGGTTACCGGTGCCGCGCCTGACCAAACCGATTTCTTTGGAGTGCCTCAAAATCCGGAGTTTGGTGCGCCCACTCAAATATTAGAAGGCGCTTATCAGTTAGAAATCCGACGCGGAACAGATTATGCTACACCACTCAATGGTTTACGCCCCGACCTGACAATTTCCCGTCAACTTGACACGAATGATCGTTTGATTCGAGAAATAGAAGCAAGCCTAGGTGAAACCGTATTTAATGACCAAATAGGTGATCGTAATCTGGTGCGTCAGCAAGGTCATATCTCCATTCAATCCAATATCATCACCAGCGCTTCTGAATATGCAATCAATATCGATGCCGGTATGCGTGAGACAGTCGATGCTGGTCCTAACGGCGGAACCAGTGAGCGCTCTCAAGCAGGCGGTGTGATTAATGGCGCTGACCTGAATGACTTCTTCATCGGCGGACTCGGCTACGCCCCCGGCGTGACCGTTCAAAACAACGTCCTGTCTGATTTTTCACTGCTTGCTGATTCTGTGAATGGATCAGGGGGAATTCGGATTAGTGGTGATGCCAATGCCAGTGATACGAACAACCCCGCTGCCGTTTCTTACACCAAGGTCGTCAATAACACTATTGTCGGGACAAACGACAATGGAGGAGCCGGTCAAGGTATTCTGGTTGAAAACTTTGCCACGGCTACCATTCTGAATAATATTGTCGCGTTTACGGAAACGGGAATCGATCTCCAATCTACAGCAACTGGAATCCCAAGTGTGGTTGGCGCCAACTTGTTCCATCAAAATGATACGGACGGAACACGTGGCAGCAATCCGCTTAGGGTTGACGCAGCAGGAGCACTCTTTGTTGATGCGGCTGCCGGTAATTTCTATCTTGCAGATAATTCCAAAGCCATTGACAGTGCGTTGAACGGCCTTTCGGATCGGCTCGAATTCATCAATATCAAAGATGCGTTTGGAATGCCCAACTCGGATATCTTTGCCCCCAACTACGATGCCTACGGCCAGCTACGTGTGGACGACCCGACTCAGTCTCCTCCACCAGGACTGGGGTCCAACATCTTTAAAGATCGCGGTGCAATCGAGCGGGCTGACTTTGTTGGCCCGACCGCCATTATCTCATTACCACTCGACAATGATGCCAACAACGTGGATCTTAATCGGGAACCTACAGAAGTTTACATTTCCAATCCCGAACTGTTCACAACGATGATTGTGGAATTACGAGATACAGGCATCGGCATTGATGATGCACTGATCGACGCATCACAATTCATACTGACTGCAGAAACCAGTACCACACCGCAGCATACTCTGGTGGAAGGCAGCGATTATTTCTTCAGCTATAATGCCAATACGAATGAAGCCATCTTCACTTCAATCGCGGTTTTCAGTCTGGACACACTTTATACCATCGATGTTGTCAATGAAGACGGCTCAGGTTTGATCGGCATCAAAGATCTCGCCGGCAACTTGTTACAACCCAACCAGCTAGACTCATCAACTTCGTTTACAATCGTAGTGACCGATGGAACAAATGACCCGCCAGTGAATCACCTTGGTGATCTGCCTCTACCTGATACTTCCATGACAGGTGTTTCCAATGCAGGTATCACGACAGATTCCGAAGTTCCCATCGTCTTTTCCACGGACACTGGCAATGCACTCTCCATCACAGACGTTGATGCGTTCCTGGGTACAGGAGAGGTCGAAGTCACCTTAGAAACAGTCAATGGAACATTAACGCTTGGTTCCACTGATGGCTTGACATTCGATATAGGAACGGGCATGGGCGGTGAAACGCGCATTACCTTCACAGGTCTCCTGGCTGATGTAAATACCGCTCTGGAGAAAACGACCTGGACCCCAGATCTAAACTATTATTCCTCAGCCTCACTCGCAACGCCAGCCACTCTGACAATGACCACAAGTGACTTAGGCAACTTTGATGGTTCTGTTCCACCAGATGTTGATCAGATTGACATCACCGTGAACGAGCCACCAACGGTGGTATTTCTTGAGACTGACTATATTATTAGCGAAGATGGCACCAGCATTAATTTGACTCTAACCCGAAATGCCACAGCAGCGCCTTCTACTGTGCGAATCTTATTAACCGATGGGACAGCCACCTTCGGAAGCGACTATTCCAGCGATTTCATTGATGTAATTTTTGCCGCCAACGAGTCAACAACCGTGGTGACACTCCCCATTATTAATGACGACGTTGTTGAATTAGATGAAACAATCAATCTTGAGATCGTAACAGTTCCCAACGGCAACGCATTGATTGGGACCCAAAGTACGGCGTTAGTCACAATTGAAAACGACGATATTGCAACATTCACTTTCACGAATGTCAGTCAGGATGAAGAAAATGGCACCTTTACCTTCATGGTAACAATGAAAAATGAAGTAGACGTCGATGTGGAGGTTGATGTCTTCACAATGGATGGATCAGCGTTTGTTTCAGACAGCGATTATACACAACTCAGTCCCGGTGATGAGACATTAACCTTTGTCAGCGGTGGATCGTTAACACAGTTCTTTACTGTCACTGTTCTCGATGATGACACGGTCGAAGCCAACGAAACCTTCTTGACGAAACTCGATATAGGCAGTTTAGAGGCGGGCGGTCGTTTGGGTGTGCAAATCACTGGCGACGAATCCGGAACCGGAACGATTCTCAATACCGACATGGCCGAACTCAAAATCGAACAAGATGTTATAAAAAATGAAGACGGATCGGATGGAGCCTTCATTTATACCGTCACTCTGACCAACCCTGTAGACCGGGATGTCAGTGTCAGCTATTACACCACCGACGGAACTGCCACAGCCGCAGATGGCGATTATGATCAGGTTAATCTGGGCGATGAAGTCATCACATTCGCTGTGGGTGGTTTGCGCTCGCACACATTTACGATCCCAGTCAATCCGGACATGATTGTTGAAAGGGATGAGACCTTTACCGTCACGCTAGATGATCTCGTCATTGGAGATGGCAGTCCTGGTGACGATCGAAACGTAATTATCGACCCCGTTGACGGACAGAAAATGGGAACCATCGTTAATGATGAACAGGCCGTGCTTTCGATCGTCGAAGATGTGACAAAGAGCGAAGATGGAACTGATGGTATTTTCACATTTACCGTCACAATGTCCCATGCCGTAGACCGGGATGTCAGCTTCAGCTATTACACCACCAACGGAACTGCTGAATTCGAAGATAGCGACTACGATCAAGTGAGCCTGGGAGATGAAGTCATCACGTTTGCGGTAGGTGACTCGCTTACAAAAACATTTACGATCGTCGTGAATGACGATATTACTGTTGAACGAGATGAGACCTTTACCGTCACTCTAGGCGATCTCGTCATTGGAGATGGCAGTCCTGGTGACAATCGAAATGTAATTATCGACCTCGTTGAGGGACAGAAAACGGGAACCATCTTCAACGATGAACAGGCCGTGCTTTCAATCGTCGAAGATGTAATAAAGAGCGAGGATGGAACTGACGGCACTTTCACATTTACCGTCACAATGACCAACCCCGTTGATGTCGATGTTCATGTCAGCTATTTTACGACTGATGGCATCGCTTTCGTTGCAGACAATGATTACGATCAGGCCAGCCTGGGGGATGAAGTCATCACGTTTGCGGTAGGTGACTCGCTTACAAAAACATTTACGATCGTTGTGAATGACGATATTACCGTTGAACGAGATGAGACCTTTACCGTCACTCTAGGCGATCTCGTCATTGGAGACGGCAGCCCTGGTGACAATCGAAATGTAATTATCGACCCCCTTGAGGGACAGAAAACGGGAACCATCGTCAACGATGAACAGGCCGTCCTCAGTATTGTATCTGACGTGACTAAAAATGAAGATGGTTCAGAGGGCGATTTCACCTTCACGATCTCAATGACCAACCCCGTTGATGTCGATGTTCATGTCAGCTATTTTACGACTGATGGCACCGCTCTGGTGGCAGACAATGATTACGATCAGGCCAGTCTGGGGGATGAAGTCATCACGTTTGCGGTAGGTGATTCGCTTACAAAAACATTTACGATCGTTGTTAATGATGATCTCATTGTTGAGCGGGATGAAACCTTTACCGTCACACTGGGTGGGCTCGTCACGGGAGATGGCAGTCTGGGCGATAATCGGAATGTGATTATCAATCCTGTTAAGGGGCAGGCTACGGGAACCATCGACAACGATGAGCAGGCCGATCTGAGAATTGACAGTGTCACAGATTATGAAGGAAACGGACCTTTCACATTTACAGTCACACTGTCCCATGCTGTAGACCGCGATGTTAGAGTCACCTATTCAACCGCCGACGGTACTGCCAAACTCGCTGACAATGACTACGGTCAGGAGTCTGACGAGTTCTTATTTGCCGTGGGTGGTCCACTTACGCAAACATTCACCGTTGACATTTTCGACGAATCTAAGGTGGAACTGGATGAGACCTTTAATGTCGCCTTGAGTAATCTGATTATTGGCGATGGAACTGTTGCCGACGATCGACTTGTGAGCATCCACACTGTTTTTGGACAGGGGACAGGAACCATTCGGAATGATGAATTCGCAGAATTCACCATCAGTGATGTCAGTGCAAATGAATCCAATGGCCCCTTTGTATTCGCAGTGACAATGTCCAATGAAGTGGATGTCAATGTGACCGTGGGTGTCATAACACAAGACGACACGGCGCTTGCTTCAGACGATGATTACACACAACTCAATTCGGGTGAGACACCATTAACCTTTATCAGTGGTGGACCTCGGACACAGTTCTTTAGCGTTGAGATTACAAAAGACGACAAAGTAGAACTCGATGAAATCTTCATGACCGTTCTCAATACGTTAAGTGCGGGAGGTCGTGACGTACGGATTGCTGACGCGTTAGGTACCGGCGAAATCCTGAACGATGACCGGGCGGTTCTCAGTATCGGCAGCGTGTCTCAATTCGAAGATGCAGATTTTGGCTTAGGCCAAGGGGTCTTTCACTTCACGGTTGCCATGTCGAATCTCGTTGATGTCGATATCACCGTTGATGTCGACATTGAGGATGGAACCGCTAAGGTTGCCGGTAATGATTACACTCCTGTCATTCTTGGTGGTAAGACACTCACATTTAAATCAGGTGAGCGGGGACTCGAGACATTTGATGTGCAAGTTGTGGCTGATGACATCGTTGAACTGGATGAAATATTCAGTACGTTTTTAGAGAACCTGGAAGCCCAGGGCCGCAATGTGGTTCTTGATCCCAATAATGGAATTGGCCTTATCAGAAATGATGATTCTGCTCAAATCACTATCGAAGATGTTTCTGATGATGAAGAAAATGGTCCCTTTACATTCACAGCTACGCTTTCCAATCAAATAGATACCGATATCAGCGTTGATATTTCGACACAAGATGGGACCGCGACCGCCGCCGATGGTGATTATACTCCGATAGTCAATCAAACCATCAATTTCACATCCGGCGGACTAATGACACAGACATTTAGCGTTGAAGTCCATGATGACAGGAAAGTGGAACTCGATGAAGCCTTCAACATCGTCATGAGCAACCTTGTAAACACAGACCGCAATGTCACACGGGGAGCACCCGCTCAAGGTAAGATTAAAAATACGGATTCGGCAACATTGTCAATCAATGATGTCACCAAACAGGAATCCAATGGTACTTTCAGATTTACAGTGACGCTTTCAGAAGAAGTAGATACTGATATTTTTGTTGATGTAGTAACCATGGATGATACCGCAAAAGCCGCTAATGGAGACTTCACGGCCTTGAATCGCGGCGATCGAGTCATCAACTTTGTCGCGGGAAATCAATTGACTCAAACCTTTACCGTGGATGTAGCGGACGACAACATCGTGGAAGTCGATGAAACGTTCATCACAAAACTCGTTGAAGACACTTTAATGGCAGGCGGTCGAAATGTAACAATTGAAACCGGAGGCGGTGAGGCTACCATTCGAGATAACGATAGCGCGACGGTTACTATTACGCCGGTCATTGGTTACGAAAATGACGGTTCATTCGAATTCATCGTCGAACTTTCCAATCCAGTCGATGCCCCAATTACTGTCTATGCTAATACGATTGATGGAACTGCCAGTTCGATTACAGTACCGGATGATTTCCAGCAAATAATCAACCAAGCGCTGACATTCAATGCTCTGCAAACTCAACAAATTCTCGAAGTGAATATCAATCCAGACACGATTATCGAAGGCCCTGAAACATTTGAAGTCATACTGAGTGATCTCCAGAATCCCAGCGGACTGGCAGTCTATCTTAAGAGCATTGTGCCTCGCAGCAGCACTCCCACCACCGACGCTGCAATCGCGATTGACGTTGTCGGTAACCTGGCTTATATCGCTGACCGCGATGGGGGTTTGCAGATCTTTAATATTGCCGATGAGTCAAATCCGTTTCACGTCGGATCGTATGATTTCAACAATGCAGGAATTGCTCAGGGGATTGATGTTGTAGGAAACCTGGCGTACTTGGCAGTCGGCGAGGCTGGACTTCAAATCCTGAATATTTCGGATCCAACCAACCCCACTTTTGTCGGAAGCATCTCGACTCCCGCACGAGCACGTGGCGTGCAGGTGGTTGGCAATCTGGCTTATGTCGCCGATGATAGTGGTAACGGCGGTGGCCTCCAAATCATCGATGTCACAGACCCAGCGAATCTGAATAGCACTGACATATTGGGTAGCTATGATGTGTTTGACGCTGGTGGTCTGGCCGGTGGCATAAAAGTGATTGGTAACACTGCTTATGTTACCGATGGAACTAAAGGTCTGCGAATTTTGAATATCATGGACTCTACGAATCCGACCCTGATCGACACCGTGGCGACTCCCGGCGGTGCCGCCATTGGCCTGGATGTGGTCGGCGACTACGCTTACGTCGCCAATCGTGAAGGCGGGTTACAAATAATTAACCTCAACACTCTTGCGGTAGTCAGTTTTAATACTCCTGGTATCGCCACAGGTGTTCGTGTTGAGGGTAACTTTGCCTACGTCGCAGATGGTCTTAACGGACTTCTGGTTATTGACATCAGCGATCCCACATCACCCGAATTGGCCAACTCGTTTAACACGATGGGAAGTGCCCGTAATTTGCATGTCGCAGGCAGGCTGGCATTTGTCGCCGATACCTTTAGTGGCTTCCAGATTCTGGAATTCTTCCCCACGACCTCTGCCACCGGAACAATTCTTGATCCAGGCGGGGCACCACTCACAGGTACTGCATCTCCAAACACAACCATCAGTACTTCACTTGTATCAGCGCCCACATCGACTGATACCAATGGCGAAACGAATGCCGTACCTGAAAGTGAACAGTGGATTGATGAATGGGACAGTTTCTGGGTTGAAGTCTGGGGAAATACCAGTGATGGATCGGGAATCAGTGGCGGTACGTTCGATCTGGAATACAACACCGACTACTTTACTGCGACCGCTGTCGAGTATGGTTCTGCCTTTGGTAATGCGACCTCATCTACGATTAACGATCAAACAGGAATTGTTTCCAGTATTAGTGGCCAAAATAACCTCGGCACACTCGGTGTGGGAAAACAGGCCCTCCTGGCACGAATCAAGTTCGAATCATTAACTGATGATGGTGTCTCAATTGATAAAGAAACAGGATTCTTAGGCCCACACAACCTGGGAATCCGCGTGGTTCATGCTCAACTTGACATCTCAGACTTTGGAGGCGTCACAGCTTCTGTTGCTCAGTCACCGACAACAGACTTGTGGGCTGTTCCTTTTGACCTGGATGACAATGGATCCATTAACTACAGAGATTTGATGAAGTTCGCTTCCTATTATGGCACGTCAGTTATCAATGCCTCATCCGGACTCGTCTGGTCTTTAGACTTTGACAAAAGTGGGGAAATCAATTTCAAGGATCTGACCTATCTGGCCACGAACTATAATAAGAGCAAGACGAGCAATTCGAATGTGAACTTCCCCAGGAACTTCCCGAAAGAATGGTATGGTTCTTCAATTACGACTGAAGGGGAAGATTCCTTTACTGATCTGATTGATGCCGCTGTTGATGAATGGAAAACGGCAACCGGCAATGATCAATTATCAGTTCAGGTTGTCGTGACAGATCTCGGCGGCCAACAGCTGGGTGAAGGTCAAATTCTGGAACTCGATGAAAATGGAATCCCCATTAAAGGCCGCGTCTATATTGATGACGATGCAGCAGGCCTGGGTTGGTACTCTTCCATCGAAGGCCTCTCCTTCGACAGTAACGGCCAAGCCATCGCGGGCTCCGCAGCACAAGGGCACTACGATCTCTACACCGTACTCCTGCATGAAATTGGCCATGCTGCCGGGTTTAACACCGGGTACTCTGCTTTCTCAGACCATGTAGAAACGGACGATTTCGGACAGATCCAATTTGTCAGCTGGGACTTTATCGCTCCGTTGTCAGACGATGGGCTGCACATTGATGAGAACTTCTACCCGGATGACATCATGGGAGCGACCCTTGATCCATCAACGCGTAAGATGATCTCAACGATCGATGTTCAGGTTCTGCAAGCCGCCTATGAAGATGCCGCCGGTGCGGTGATCACCCCACTCAGTGCTCCGCTGGTGGCCGCGACTCCAGCGACTCCTGTCATTAACACTCCGGCAACTCCATCTGCTGAAGAATCATTTGCCTCGACCGCAATTAGATCAACGGCCGTCCAGGAACCACCAACTGCCGTTCAAACTGTCAAACGGGAACCCGCTGTAAATTCAGTACAACAGCCTGACTGGAATTATGGCTCCTCATTTATGTTCCGCAATTCCGTGATGAGTATTGAAGAGCCAACAGATCTGGATCAATTGGCAGGTTCTTTGATTGATATTTCTTATGAAACAGAGCAGTACCTGTCTGATGAGTTTGGAAACAGCCAAACAGAAGACACATCACTCCGATTCGACTTTGCTGATGATTTTGAACTGGAAGATGTGGTCGAGAATGAAGTGGTTGACGAAGAACTCGACAGCCTCTTTACAGAGTGGTCGGGACCACTGGTTTAAAAGCTCCCTGTCACTGCAGAGCAGTCAATAATCCAGAGAGGTGAGAACCCGGTTCTCACCTCTCTTCTTTTATGAACCGGGAAACTCTTTCAATGCGAGACCGAACGTTTTTGCGACAGCGTGATTGGTAACCTGTCCTTGGTGAATATTGACGGCCGTGAGTAAACCGTGGTCCTGGGCGCAGGCTGCCTCCAACCCAAGGTTGGCCAGTTTCAATGCATAAGGTAACGTCACATTGCACAAGGCATATGTGCTGGTGCGTCCTACCGCGCCTGGCATATTGGCGACACAGTAATGCACAATGCCATCGACCACAAAAGTAGGATCCGAATGTGTGGTCGGACGTGAAGTTTCAATGCAGCCCCCCTGATCTACGGCAACATCAATCAATACGGCGCCCGGCTTCATCATTTTCAAAGCCGACTCTGGTACTAACACGGGAGCACGGGCACCGGGAATCAGCACGGCACCGATCACCAGATCAGCCAGTTCCAGTTCCGCTCGAATATTGTGTCGGTCACTATAGAGTGTATTCACATTCGCAGGCATGATATCTTCCAGATAGCGGAGGCGATCTACATTAATATCGAGGATCACAACATCCGCCTGAAAGCCGGCTGCAATCTGAGCCGCATTTTTTCCTACCACACCACCACCCAGAATCACAATATGCGCCGGAGGAACGCCGGGAACTCCTCCGAGCAGAATTCCACGTCCCAACTGAGGTCGTTCCAGATATTTTGCGCCCTCCTGAATACTCATGCGGCCGGCAACTTCACTCATCGGCGTTAACAGCGGTAATTGCCCACCGCGTCCTTCCAGAGTTTCATAAGCGACTGCCGTAGCGCCCGTTTCCAGAAACCCACGCGTTAAAGCCTCATCAGCAGCAAAGTGAAAATAGGTAAACAGAATTTGCCCCGGCTTCAGCAATGACAATTCAACCGACTGAGGTTCTTTGACTTTGATCACCATCTCAGAGCGTGCAAACAGCTCCTCGGCTGATCCTACAATTTCGGCACCATTCTCTGCATAGAGTTCATCGGGAATGCCACTTCCCAGGCCGGCACCACGTTCCACAAGGACAGTATGCCCTGCCGCTGTCAGCTCCTCTGCTCCTACCGGTATCAAAGCAACGCGATACTCATCTTGCTTGATTTCATGAGGTACACCCACAATCATGGTCTTCTCCTGATTACATGTATTACTGCAGACTGCTATGATACGATAAATAATATTGTACGCATGCCGTTTTATACTATTCGTCTCATTCCAACAATATGCTTGAATTTTAACCGGGCCGATTCATTGTCGGCAAAGGTACAATTCCAAGAAAGCCAGAGAACTCACAGTGACCGTTCCATTTACCGAAATCCAGGAAGAAGCAGCAAACATTCTAATTAAGTTGAGTCTGGCGGAAGATCTGCAGCAGACAGGGGATCTCACCTGTCAGGCTTTGATTGACGAGGCTGACCACGCAGAAATAAAAATTGTCGCCAGACAAACGGGGGTCCTGGCTGGTTCTCCGATCACTTCTCTTATTTTCGCTGAATTGGATCCTGGTGTCGTTTGTACGCAGCATTTATCTGACGGTGATGCCTTGGAGCCTGGATCGCTGATTACCACCTGCGCGGGACCATTGGCGTCAATCCTGATTGGCGAACGAACGGTCCTGAACTTCATGACACACTTATGTGGAGTCGCCTCTCTGACCGCAAAATATGTGCAGGCGATTCAAGGAACCAACGCCACGATCCTGGACACGCGTAAAACACTTCCAGGCTGGCGCATCCTCGAAAAATATGCGGTCACAGCCGGCGGAGGTACAAACCATCGCATGGGCCTCTATGATGGCATTTTGATTAAAGACAACCATCTGGCTGCCTGGGCTTCTCGCACTTCTCATCCCTCAATCGCTGCCGCCATCAGACAAGCGCGGGAATCAGTCAATGGAGAGAAAGGGATTGAAGTCGAAGTCGACACACTCGATCAACTGGCCGACGCGTTACAGGCGAAACCCGAAATTGTTCTACTCGACAATATGCCGCCGGATACTCTGAAACAGGCAATTCAGATGCGAAACGAACAATCGCCGGCCACGCTGCTGGAAGCTTCGGGAGGCATCAATCTGAACAGTGTTCGTAGCGTTGCAGAAACGGGAGTGGAACGCATCAGTGTTGGGGCGCTCACACATTCAGCGATCTCACTGGATATCGGCTTCGACTGGAAGCGCCGCACTTAGTATCTCATAGATAACGGATGACTGACCTACTTACAGTTTAGATGATTGCTCATGAAAAAACCGGATACGCTTAAACCTGCCACTCTCGAACCGGAAGAATCTTCCCTCATCCTGCGCGGAGCACTGCTCTGGTTGTTGTTGTTTTTTATCGCCTATATCAGCTTCACACTTCCCAATAATCCTGCCATCAGCCGCTGGGATATAGTGACACAACTCCCCTATCTCTTGTTGGATCTGATTGATCCACTACCCGCTGAAAACCCGCATCCGTCAGGCTGGACCTATTTCCCCCAACGATTCCCGTTAATCGGAATTGCATTGGTCGTGCTCGCAGGGGCCTGGGGGCTGGGCCAGATCCTCACAAGGCTGATCAAAATATCGTTTGCACCCTTCACAGCAGAGCGAACCGTATTTGCTTATGGCGTTGGAATCTCTGTGGTTTCACTGCTTACCTTAGGCGGAGGCTTACTGGGAATTTTATCTCAGGGTCTGTGCTATCTGGTTTTGATTCTGTTAGCTGTTACAGGAATCGTTTCAGCGTGCAGTGAGTCAAAATTAAAAACCGGCACTGCCCTGCCTTGCAAGTTGTCTCTACCAGACACCATCACACCCGAGCTGCTGTTTCGTGGCGGCTGCTGCCTGTTGATTGCCCCCTTCGTCTTCAGCATGTTCCTGGGTTCCATGTTACCTTCCATAGATTATGACGTGTTGGAATATCACTTTGGTGGCCCTAAAGAATACTATCAGCAAGGCTACATTGGATTTCTACCGCATAATGTTTATACCAGCTTCCCTTTTCTGACAGAGATGTTGACGCTGCTGGCAATGACCTTAAAAGCCGACTGGTACTTTGGCGCGCAAGCCGGAAAACTGATCCTGATGAGTTTTTCCGTGTTTACCGGATTAGGGGTATTTGTAATAGCGAGGCGTTGGTTTGGTTCCAATGCGGGCTGGCTCGCTGCAACAATTTTTTTAACGACGCCCTGGACCTATCGGATATCGATTATCGCTTATACCGAAGGAGGTCTCTCTTTTTATCTGATCGCCAGTCTGCTGAGTCTGATCCTCACGATCCAGGTTTTAAAAAAAATGAGTCCTGTGCAGACCTCACCACAGGATTCTGACCTTATGCCCACCGCGGTAAATGATAAAACCTTACTGTGGGGCTATACCTGTCTCACTGGTTTTCTAGCTGGTTCTGGAATGGCCTGCAAATATCCTGGTGTATTGTCGGTCGTGATTCCCCTCGGCCTGGCATTATTAGGCTTCAGTTGGTTTCTGTTAAAACACAACAAGCAGCTACGAAACTCTGTGACGCTCAAGCTGGCAGCGATCTTCTCGATCGGAACACTACTGGCGATTGGTCCGTGGCTGTTAAAAAATATCGTGGAGACGGGTAATCCTGTCTACCCGCTGCTCTACTCCGTCTTTGGTGGTGTCGATTTAAACGAACAGCTCAACCTAAAATGGAAAAATGGTCATGGAATGAAATCACTTCATCCGAAGTATTTCGTAGACAATCTGGTTGATGTTACAATGAAAAGTGACTGGCTGAGCCCCCTGTTGTTTAGTCTGGCACCACTGGCATTTCTGAATCGGCAACATCGCCGTTTGACCCATTGGTTGTGGATTTACATTGGTTTCCTGTTTCTTTCCTGGTGGGTGCTGACACATCGCATCGACCGGTTCTGGGTTCCGATGATTCCTGCGGTTTCTGTTCTGGCGGGAATTGGCGCGACCTGGAGTTCCCAGCGTCTTTGGAAAACAGGGCTTTCCATCGCCATTTTTGCAGCGTTTCTGTTTAATCTTTGCGTCGCCACCAGTGGTCTCGGCGGAAATAACGCCTACCTGGATGATCTGAATTACGCCCGCAAATTTACGACATCGCTGACGGGCCCGGAAATCATGCAGTTGAACCAGATGAAACTAGGCTCCAACCAAGTGGTACTCTCCGAAGGCGATGCAGAACTGTTTAATGCCGAGTTCCCGGTTGTCTATAGCACGGTTTTCGACGAGTCGATTTTCAAACAATGGACGGTAAAAACAGAACCAGATGTTCCTGATAAATTGCTCTCCCTGAAACCTGCCAACGAAATCAGAGAAAAATTCAAAGCGGAACACATTGCTTATATTTATGTGAACTGGGCAGAAGTGCTCCGCTATCGCGCACCAGGCTCGTATGGATATACAGACTACGTCACCCCTGCCCGATTCAAACAACTTGCGCAGGCAGGAGTATTAGAGCCACCTCTGTCGAACGACTACAGCTATCGAAAATTTGATTCCCTCGACCCTTCATACCGTAAAGAGCTCTTAAGCTGGGCTCCGGAGTTAATCGTTGAGCGAGAAGGCGAGCGCTACTTCATCACGGCTCAAATATTTCCGGTTGCCCCTTGAAGGCCATTTTCTCTGGCCTCAATATTAGCCTATGGGAGATTCGAAGTCATAAAGTTCCCGACGGCCCGAGCGAAGATCGCAAGCAAAAGCAGGGATGATAATATCGCTATCATCCAGATTCTGATAACCACGGGGTTTACTCTCCAAGAGACAAAAACGCTCGAATTCATCAAGATGAATCGTTTCGCAATTGATGGCTTCTGCCAATTTTTCATCTACTAAGTTCATAATAGTCTCCCCTTTCATTCATCGTGTGAAACAGATCGCTCCACTGATCGCATCACGTATTTTATCGAGCCTTTCAGCAAATTCCTACAAAATTCTGACTGGACACTTCATTTTCCGTGGCTATAACGCCCCAAAAGCCTGATACCAAAGTACATATGACAACTTGCCATCCTGCCGTACCCTGATATTTGTATCGAACCTTTCCTGATTTTCAACCGTCTAACAGGCGGGCATTGACCATCGGCACCGGGAATTCAATAATGGTCAAAGCAAACCCTATTTTGATTTACAGTTACTATATTTGAGCCAATTATGACAACCAGCTTATCTAACGTGCCTGATTCGGCAGGTCGATTTGGAGAATTTGGGCGACGCTTTGTTCCTGAAACGTTGATGCACGCCTTAGAAGAACTCACACAGGAATATGAGAAAGCAAAACAGGACCCCAGCTTCCAGGCGGAACTGGACGACCTGTTAAAGCATTATGTCGGGCGTCCCAACCCGCTTTATTTTGCCGAACGGCTGACCCAGCATTGTGGTGGCGGGAAAATCTACCTGAAACGGGAAGACCTCAATCACACGGGCGCTCACAAAATAAATAACACCATCGGTCAAGCACTGCTGACAATGCGGATGGGGAAAAAGCGGGTGATCGCTGAAACAGGGGCAGGCCAACACGGTGTCGCATCAGCGGTCGCATGTGCTCGCTTCGGTCTCGATTGCGTTGTGTATATGGGTGAAGAAGACATCCGCCGTCAGAAACTAAACGTCTTCAATATGAAAATGATGGGGGCCGAAGTCAGGGGTGTAACCAGCGGTTCCCAAACATTACGAGACGCCGTGAATGAAGCCATGCGAGATTGGATGTCGAGTGTCGAAACCACTCACTACATCATCGGCTCAGTCATTGGCCCACATCCATTTCCCATGATGGTCCGCGATTTCCAATCCGTTATCGGCAAGGAAACTCGCGCTCAATGTCTGGAACAAACGGGAAGACTTCCCGACCAGGTGATCGCCTGCGTGGGAGGCGGTTCTAATTCTGCCGGAATGTTCTATCCATTTATTGACGATGAGTCCGTGAAACTGACCGGCGTGGAAGCCGGCGGTCGGGGACCGGAACCGGGACAGCATGCCAGCACACTCAGTTACGGCGCCAAAGGAGTCCTGCATGGCAGCTTCGGTTACGTTTTACAGGATGACGATGGTCAAACATTGGACGTGCATTCGATTTCAGCCGGTCTGGACTATCCCGGCGTCGGACCAGAACACAGTTACTGGAAAGATTCGGGCCGTGTTGACTATACGGCGATTACCGACGATGAAGCACTGGAAGGCTTCCAGGTCATGGCTAAACTGGAAGGCATTATTCCCGCGATTGAATCATCGCACGCCATCGCTCACGCCCTCAAAGTCGCCCGTGATAGCGGCCCTGATGAAACGATCGTCGTCTGCTTATCAGGTCGAGGCGATAAAGACGTGAATGAAGTCGCTCGACTGTTAGGACGAGACATTTAATTCATTGACGCCAACAAAACACTGTTTATCCAAACGTTCTTTAGATCCACATAAAAGCATTGTAACAAATCGTGACAACATCCATTTCTGAAAAATTTGCGCAGGTAAAATCGGAAAACCGCATGGCATTTATGCCCTTTATTACCGCCGGTGATCCCGATCTCGATACCACAGTGGCCGTTTTAAAAGAGCTGGCTCATCGCGGCGTTGATCTGATTGAAATCGGTTTTCCATACAGCGATCCCATCGCTGACGGTCCCGTCATTCAAGAATCTTACACACGCGCGCTGAATAACGGGTTTCATGTACACAGCCTGTTTGAAGCTTTGAAAACGCTGTCTGCAGACCAATCGATCACTCTGCCCCCATTAGTAGGCATGGTGTCCTATGCGATCATCTTTCGCTATGGCGCAGAAAAATTTCTGCAGGAAGCAGAAGCAGCCGGATTTTCAGGATTGATTGTCCCTGACTTGCCCGGCGATGAAGCTCCGGAATTCGCAGAAAAAGCAAAGGCGGCAAAGGTAGATCTGGTCCAGCTTGTTTCACCGTTGACGCCAGAAGATCGCGCAAAACGCATTGTGCAAGCCGCCAGTGGATTTATCTATTGTATCTCCGTCGCAGGCACTACAGGAGTTCGTGATGAACTGCCTCCTGAATTGACGGCACATCTGGAATCGCTACGCACTTTGACAGACCTGCCTCTGGCCGTTGGGTTTGGTATCAGTCAGCCAAATCACGTCGATACCCTGCGCGGCAAAGCAGACGGATTCATTATTGGCTCGGCGATCGTAAAACAATTTGCCGCGTTTTCTGATCCCAGCCAAAACCGTGACGCCATCATTACAGCGATCGGCGATTACGCAGGTGAAATGGTAGCAGCCACGAAAGGTTGATCCCGATCCACTGCCTGCCTCACTACTGCTTTCGCGTGCTCGCCCGTTTGCGCATAAAGGGATAGAACCAGACACCGTAAGGTAAATAGTCAGGCACGATGAGGTTTTGCATTCGTTGAAGGTTCGCCAGCTCCCAGCCATATTTGCCTTTCAGGATCTCGGCAGGCACTCCTGAAGCGGCGGCATGTTTTTGCGAGGCGGGAAACGAATCAGTAATTTCCACCGTCCCGATCAAAACGCCGGTTGGAAGTTCTTCCACATTAATGCCTGCTTTCTCAGCAGCTTTTTCGGCGTGGGGCGTTTTTGCCAGCTTCTTCGAAGCATAAACATAAATCGGGCCACGAATGTGGGTCTGGCTGGAGCGAATCTCGATCGTTTTCAGACCACGTAGAATCAGCTCGGCCCAAGGTTGTCTGATTCCCAACGCGGGCAGACTTTTGTCAGGATGCTTGATTGCTTTTGCCATCGCGGATTTAAACTTCGAAAGATTGTTGATACCGTGGGATAATGGGTTCCAGATCACACTCGTCGCGAATCAATGCGGCGAGTGCCGTCGCTGATTCCGGCTCGCCATGCACCAGAAAAACCTGACCAATATTTCCGCGTTTTGCCGACTGTTCATACCACCATTTAAAATCCTCAACATCGGCATGACCTGATAAACCGCTGAGTTGAACGACCTTAGCTTTGACCTGGTAGTATCGATCGAATATTTTCACTTTGGGATCACGTTGCTGCAAGCGTCGCCCTAATGTATTGGCGGCTTGATATCCCATCAAAACGATAGTGGTTTCCGGATGTTCGATCCCGTTTTTCAGATGATGCCGCACGCGACCATTTTCGCACATTCCACTTCCGGCGATAACCACAAAAGCCCCTTCCCGCTTATTGAGGGAAATACTTTGCTCACGCGTTGAAACATAATCGAGCAAAGCAAATCCGAATGGGTCCTTGTCGGCTTCCATCATCTTGGCGACATTATCATCCATTTCATGAAGATGATGCCGGTATACGGAAACCAGCCTGGTTGAAAGAGGGCTGTCCACAAAAACAGGAATATGAGGCAGACGTTTTTCGTTGTACAGTTCGTTCAAATAATAAATGATCTGCTGCGTCCGTCCCAGGCTGAATGCAGGAATAATGACACGCCCCTCAACTCGATAGGCTTCATCAATAATCTGGTAGAGTTCCTCTTTGAGATCTGAAGATTTTTCATGGACCCGATTGCCATAAGTACTTTCCGAAATAAGCACTTCACAACCTTCAATCGTCTCGGGATCTCTCAGTAGCGGTAAATTCCGCCGACCTAAGTCTCCTGTGAAAACCAGGTGTCGCCACTCCCCCTGATCTTTGATTTTCATTTCGATGATGGCTGAACCCAGAATGTGCCCTGCATCCAGAAAACGCACTTGCACATCATCTCCCAAATTGTGCCATTCATGATATTCCAGGCGCTCAAAGAGTTTCGCGACGCCCTCTACATCTTCTTCCGAATAGAGAGGTTCAATTGGCGGATGTTTCTCTTTTAATTTTTTTGCGAGATAGCGTGCATCTTCTTGCTGAATTCGGGCACTATCCTTCAGCATCACCTCGGCGATATCTGCCGTTGAAGAAGTACAAAAAATGGGCCCCCGAAATCCTTTGCTGTAAAGCCGCGGTATGTTACCACAATGATCCATGTGCCCATGCGAGAGAAAAACAGCGTCCAGAGATTCAGGCGGATAAGCAAATCGGCTGTTTTTTAAATAGGATTCCTCGCGATGCCCCTGAAACAAACCACAGTCCAGTAGTATTCGACGCGAGTCGGTTTCAATCAAATGCTGGCTTCCGGTCACTTCGCCGGCCGCTCCAAGAAAAGTAATTTTCATCTAAGGTTTCATTTCCAGACATAACAAAACAGGAACAGAACAATATTAGATTAGAGACACAGGGTATTAATCGCTGCCAAAAGAAACGGAGAACTCGGAGGACGTCTCAAACGATGATCTCCTGCTCGCTTTGTGCGGTTGTGCCTGTCCGTTCCGAGATACTGTAGGAATCCTGATGGCGCCCGGTATAAGCAACGATTAACTCAGCCAATAAACCCAGACTGATAGCCTGCCCGCCCAAAATCGTTGCCGCCACAGAATAGGCCAGTAACGGACGGTTCCCGATCGGCCCCAGTTCCAGACCAAATGCATTTGTCAAAACCCAGAGGAATCCGAGATATCCCAGTCCTAAGACGCCCGCAAAGAGACAGACCAGGCCAACGGCTCCTAACATATGCTGGGGGCGCTGTCCGTACCCGGTCAAAAAACGAACTGTCAACAGGTCGAGAAACCCTCTCAGAAAACGGCGAACACCATACTTGGAATGGCCGTGTTGGCGTTCCCGATGATGGATGGGAATTTCTGTAACTTTAAATCCCCGGGCATCTGCGAGTACTGGAATAAAGCGATGCAATTCCCCATAGATGCGAATCTCGGCTGCAACATCCTTACGGAATAATTTTAAGCCGCAGTTATGATCATGTAGATGAAGACCTGTCAGTTTCGCGATCATCCAATTGAATACTTTACTCGGATACACTTTATGCCAGGGATCGAGCCGCCGTTCTTTCCAACCGTTAACAACATCATAGCCTTCATTCAGTTTTTCCAGAAAACGGGGAATCTCCTTGGGATCATCCTGCAGGTCTGCATCCATCATCATGATCACAGACCCCCGAGCCGCCCGCATTCCTGCCGTTAATGCAGCTGCCTTGGCAAAGTTTCTTCGAAAGCGAATTCCCGAAACACGTTCATCCTTGGCAGCGAGCCCAGAAATCACTTCCCAGGAAGTATCGGAAGAACCATCATCGATAAAAATAATTTCCAGATCGATATTATGTGTTTGACTTGTGTCACAGATTTCCTGGTACAGTTGCGGCAAACTTTCGGATTCATTCAAAACAGGAATCATTATAGAAAGCACGACAGAGACCTTTCTCTCGACGGGAAGTAGCGACAGCAGTTTCAATTAGGATCAGGGGGTGTATTATTGTGTGCTGAAGTACTATCACTCTCCGCACGAGTCCTGAAAGCATAGTATAAAACAAAGGCTGTCAAAATTTCACTAGCAAATGAAACGATTCGTATCAATAAGGCAGCAACAAAGGCATTCACTGGTCCAATTGCCGGAGAGCCGGCAAGAATTGCCGCAATCAGCCCTTCACGTACGCCCAGACCCGCGGGCGCAAACAAGACCGCAAAACCTAACGCTAAAGCAGCAGAAATCGCGGCAGTCCAGACAGGCCACTGCTGCCAATCCAGCCCTGAATTTCCCAGAGAAGCAACAACCAGGCCCAGACTTAAACCGTGTAAGCACCAACTGATCAGAAAAGCAAATACTCCTGCGTAAAGTAATCGGATTGAAATCGTAGACTGTGAGTCTGCTGCAGACGTCTCTACACCGGATTTCGTGATTCTTTTCGAAAACAGATTTAGCAGTCGTGACAAGAGGGGTAACGAAACAAACAGTGCGAACAAAAACAGAACAGGAACTAACAACGGTCGAGATTGAACAGATTGAATCCAGGCAGGCCATTCGGCGAGCTGTTCAGTGTTGATCACATAAGGGACCAATGCCAGAAAAAGAACCAGCCCCACGCCCATCACTGCCAAAGTCTCATAGGCGGCCGTCAGCGCTGCCACGGAAACACGCACACCAAAGTCTTTTAACAAGGTAGCCCGAATCAGTAATACAGAAACTTTACCAGGAATATATTTCCCCAAATGACCACAATAATATGCGCGTGCTGTTGGCCAGAAGCCGGGGCTTTCGCCTGAATTAATCATCAGTTGCTGCCAGAACCAGACAGAAGGCAGCCAGGCAACGAAATTGCAGATCCCCGCCAGGATTAACCACATCGGTTTGACCTGGATTTCTGCCAGGGACTCACCCTGCTCCTGAAAAAGCTGATACCCTTGCCGACCCACAAAATAAAGAACCAGCGCCAGTAACGCCCATTTCAGTAATTTCCAACCCCATACCAAGGCAGGTTTTGAAGAAGGCGTGGCTTGTGAGTAAGACATAAACAGATTGAGCTTCGTTAGAAAAAGTAAAACAAACTTATTGTCCCAGAGAACTGGCTAGACTGTGTCCAAGTTGATGACAGCGTCTCCAGAACCATTCGGATCGAGTAAAATAGCATGAGGGATACTACGATTAAAGGGGGACGCGCTCTAACTGTCAGTACTCTCTACTTTTGCAGACGAAAACAATGCCTTCACCGTATCACGTCGTAGCACCAGAATGGTTGCGATTCCAAGGATGGTTCCAATCGGCAAGACCAGACATTCCAGCACCGCCACCACGAAGCAAAACTGATAATTCTCATATCGAGCCAGAGACTGTCCTGCCAGAATGATGCAGAATAAAATAACAATCCCAATTAAAAATAGAACAAAACCGAAGCCGATCCATAATGCAACTTCCAGCTCAGGATGTGATTGTTCGAGGATTCTTCGATACCCGTCAACGAAAATAAAAATCGCTCTATAGTAGTAGTAAGCTACAAACAGATTGGTAATCCCATAAAGGATCTGTAGTTTCGAAAGTACCTTCAGATGTCGTTCGTCTCGGTCCATACTATCAGCCCATTCGATTTGAAAATGATGCCCTTCGCGGCAGATCGTTTGTATTTTTAGTTGATGTCGATCGAATTCAGGGAACAGTTGCTGTTTCCGGTACAGGAATTGGTTGTGTCTCACCTGACTCGCGAAATTTACCGGTCTCTAGAAAACGCCGCGTATGTGCAATGGTCTCGGGATCACTCATCATAAACGAATGTAACACAGGGAGTAAGATATAATCGGCAGCGCCCGGTAATCGTGTGCTGCTCACTCCCACTGTACCATCATTATCGCCGCGAATCAGGGGATTATATCCCTTTAAGGTATTCCGTCCGCCAGCAACAATTCCGAATGGAAAAGGCGGTGTTGGCAGCGCGGCGATAAAATCGCTATTCTCTTCGGTTACCAGTTGTTGACCTGCCGGACCAAAAATGACTTTAAATAACAGATTGGAACGAAACCGATCCGCCATGTCAGCCCCTCTGTTAGGCACTCCCAACATCACCATCCGCTTGATCCGGGAATCGATTTCTGATTGCTGCGCAAGCCACGAGCGGACCACCAGCCCTCCCATACTATGTACAACCAGATCGATCTCTTCGATGCCTTCCAATGAATTGATCACCTGTGCCAGGTATTTTGCATTCTCCGGTATCGTCAATTGCGTGCTGGGGTAATCAAATGGCACAACCAGCTGGCCCGTTTGTTGACAGGTAATCTTCATTTTTTCAAATGATTTGGAGGAGCGAATGATACCATGAATCAGAATCACCGCTTTGCCTTGCATCGGTTTTAACTGTTTGGCTTGCTTGACTTCTTCCAGTCGCTTTTGACATTCTTCCAGAGTTCCACTTGCATGACGCTGATCTGCAGAGTCTAAAAGGCGATAATGTTTGCTGATTACATTTTGTTGTATTTTCCAGCCTTGAAAAAACTGTACATCACCCCAGAATTGACGGCCGCCCATTGTTTTCATTGATAGCACTTTCTCTTGGAATTCCTCTATTTTCCTCTGCACAATTGAGTGTTCAGGTTCTGCGGCCCCGTTGATCACCGGAAAACACACCACAAGGACAATTCCTGCCCAGATTACTGAATGATGTTTCATTTCGCTTAATCCGCTATAATGGACTTAGCCTCTTGATAAACGCCTACAAGGCATTGTATCGATTCGTCGAATATATAGAATGCCTTTTAAACAAGTCCTCAGTTTTTTTATGATTGCCCCTCTGATCGCAGATAGACCGTGATTAAAGAATGGAATGCAATCGTTTTGAATATCAGAGATTTCCTCAGGAAGGATCGTTTTACCAATGGATCAGCAGCGTACTCTAGCAGACAATCCCCTTCTGATTTCAGAAGGGCTTCCCCACTTTGATCGCATCGAACCTCACCACATTCAGCCAGCCGTACAAGCCTTGCTTGAACAGTCAAAAGCCGATCTGAAAAAGATCGAAGAGCAGGCAGAACCATCCTGGGAGGGTTTGATGCAGCCTCTGGAAGAATTAGATCACCCGTGGGAACGCTCATGGGGACCTGTGGGACATTTACTGGGAGTCAAAAACACACCCGAACTGCGTGAAGCCTACGAAAGCATTTTACCAGAAATCATTGCCTTCTCACTAAGCGTGAAGCAAAGCAAGCCGATTTATGACGCCATGAAGGCTCTACGAAATAACGGGAGCTGGGATCAACTCAACGAAGCCCAACAGAGGATTATTGAAAAACGTATCCTGTCTGCCGAACTTGCCGGTATCGGACTCGCTGGGGAACAACTCACGCGATTTAATGAAATTGCGACCGAATTATCGAGTCTTGCCACCAAGTTTTCCAACAACGTGATGGATGCCACGAAAGCATTTACTCTGATCATTACCGATGCCAATGATGTGACAGGGTTTCCGGAAAGTCTCAAACAATTGGCGGCTCAATCTTACAATAGCTGGGAACAGAAAGAGGCCGATACTGAGGCGACTTCTGAAGACGGCCCCTGGAGAATCAGCCTGGATTTCCCCTGCTTCGGTCCGTTCATGCAGCACTGTCGAAACCGAACTCTGCGGGAAAAAGTTTACCGGGCATTTATCTCGCGTGCTACCGAAGGTGAAATCGACAATACGCCCCTGATCCCTCTGATCCTGAAACTTCGCAAGGAAAAAGCGCAGCTCCTTGGATACGCAAATTTTGCAGAAATCAGCCTGGCAGAAAAAATGGCTCCCAGTATCGAAGCCGTCCTGGAGATGGAAGAACGACTTCGCACCGCTGCATGGGACTCCGGTCAGCAGGATTTGAAAGACTTGCAAACCTTCGCTGCAGAACAGGGAGAAACCGAACCGATCATCCAATGGGATTTTGCGTTCTGGTCCGAACGACTGCGCGAGCAGAGATTCAGTTATACGGACGAAGAGTTGCGTCCCTATTTCTCTCTGGAGAAAGTTCTGGACGGTCTGTTCCATCTTGTGAATCGAATATTCGGAATCACTGTCACGCCGGCGTCTGAAGGGGCTCCTGTCTGGAACGAAGATGTCCGCTATTTCAGCATTGCCAATGCAGGGGGAGAAACCATTGCCGGTTTTTATCTTGACCCCTATGCACGACCTGCAGATAAACGCGGGGGTGCCTGGATGGATGATTGCCTCGGTCGCAAAATTATTGAAGGAAAGGTACAAATTCCGGTTGCACATCTGGTCTGTAATTCGACTCCCCCCGTGGGAACGAAACCATCATTGATGACATTCCGCGAGGTAGAGACGCTCTTCCATGAATTTGGTCATGGTTTGCAGCACATGTTGACCACAATCAATGAAGCCGATGCGGCGGGCATTAGTGGTGTCGAATGGGACGCGGTCGAACTGGCCAGCCAGTTCATGGAAAACTGGTGCTATCATAAACCGACCTTACTGGGCATGGCCAAACATTATGAAACCGGGGAAACCTTGCCAGATGAGTTATTCGAAAAAATAAAAGCAGCACGTAATTATCAGGCGGGAACACAAATGCTGCGACAAATCCAGTTTGGTGTCGTCGATTTGAAGCTGCACAGTGAATTTGATCCTGATGGCCCGCAAACCGTATTCGACGTGCAGCGCGAGGTCAGTCAAAACACATCGGTACTGCCGATGCTCCCGGAAGATCGTTTTCTGTGTTCCTTCTCACACATCTTTGCCGGAGGGTATGCGGCCGGTTATTTCAGTTATAAATGGGCCGAAGTCCTCAGCGCCGATGCATTCAGTGCGTTTGAAGAAGCGGGTCTTGACGATGAACGGGCAGTAGCAGAAACCGGCAGACGCTTCCGCGATACCATTCTTGCCATGGGAGGCAGCCGACATCCAATGGAGCTCTTTAAAGAATTCCGTGGACGCGAGCCCAGCCCGGAACCACTGTTACAGCATTCTGGCTTAATTTGAACCAGCGTGTATATAGACACAGTCCGTCACGATTTCAATCAAGCGACAGCACAAGTCCGTCGCTTGATTTTCGTGCGGCACAAGCAGTTCTGCGCGAAAATCACAATCCAAAACAGTGCTATCATTTTCCAAAACCGGTCATTCCAGCCTGTTCGCTAAAATGCTTGCAGGAAATAAGTTCGACTGATATGATCCTGCCAATTCAACAGCACATTTCACCTGCACTAAAGACTTAAACAAGGACGGCATTTAGATGGCACATCATCTTGAGCAGGCAATTAAAGATAAGACAGCAGTTATTGGAATTATCGGCTTAGGATACGTCGGACTTCCCCTGATTGATGCCTTTGTGAATAGTGGCTTCAAAACGTTGGGGTTTGACGTAGATCAGAACAAGGTCGATCAACTTCAAGCCGGCAAAAGCTATATTCAGCACATTCCCTCCAAAACAGTAGCCAACTGGCTGGAGAAAAAACAGTTTGAATCAACCACCGATTCATCACGTATGCAAGAAGCGGATGCCCTGCTGATTTGCGTGCCGACCCCGCTCACCGGCAGCCGTGACCCTGACTTAACCTATGTCGAAAATACGGCAAAAGCCATCGCAGAGACATTGCGGCCCGGCCAACTGGTGGTTTTGGAGAGTACAACGTATCCGACAACCACCCGAGACATCCTGCTCCCCATTCTGGATTCCAAAGGTCTGACACTCGGCAAAGATTATTACCTCGCCTACAGTCCAGAAAGGGAAGACCCTGGCAACCCGGATTTTTCCGCTGCCGGAATTCCCAAAGTAGTCGGTGGTATGGAAGAAAATAGTCTGCGAATTGCCGCAGCCTTATATGAACATGCGGTCGTGAATGTAATCTCTGTTTCTTCACCGGAAGTTGCGGAAGCCTGCAAAATTCTGGAAAACACCTACCGCGCGGTCAACATCGCGATGGTGAACGAACTCAAAACCTTATTCGATCGAATGGATATTGATGTCTGGGAAGTTATTGATGCCGCGAAAACCAAACCCTTCGGTTTTCAGGCCTTTTATCCCGGTCCCGGATTGGGCGGCCACTGTATTCCCATCGACCCGTTCTATCTGAGTTGGTTGGCCCGCAAACAAGGTCTCACCACACGCTTCATCGAATTAGCGGGAGAAGTAAATACCAAAATGCCACGGTATGTGATCGATCGATTGGCAGAATTTCTCAATCAGCAATCGAAACCGCTCAAGGGAAGTAAAATCTGCATGCTCGGCGTTGCCTATAAAAAAGATGTGGACGACCCGCGCGAAAGCCCTTCTTTCCACCTGCTGGATCTACTGCTCGAACGTGGTGTTGATTTTACTTACAATGACCCACATATCCCGAGTCTTCCCAAGATGCGGCATCACAACGTTCCTGCGATGGAAAGCCACGAATTGACGCCTGAATATTTGGCAGAACAGGACTGTGTGCTCATCGCCACCGATCATAGTGCCTACGACTATAACTTTATCGTTGAGCATTCGAAGATGGTACTTGATACGCGTAACGCAACAAAAAATGTGACTCAAGGTCGAGAAAAAATCTACAAAGCTTAAGCGAAATCTTAATGACCACAGCCCGGTTCATCAGGAATCGGGCTGTTTGCATTTCCAGGCTCTCATCGAAATGGTTTATGCAACCATTTGTTCAAACGCCTGCTCTTGTTGCTGAAACTGCTCGTCGGTTAGTACTGGAGTCAGGCTGCTGGTTGAAAATTCCTGCGATAGCTCTACCCAGCTTCGGCAACCGGCGTAACGTGGTTCATCTTCCAGTTCAAATGGTTGCGGTAGTTGGTAAGCACGGACCAGTAATACAAACAGCCCCGGATTTTTATATTCAAATCGCTGCTGGATTGTTTCCTGATTCAATACCTGAAGCGAGTTCAAACTGGTAAGTACCGACGGTTCTTTGATTTCCAGCACACTCTCAACGACGGCATACAGTGCCAGCATGATCTTGCCTGAAGCGGGTTCCGTCGCAATCGGTGCATTGAGCAAATCGTTAAATTCGGGCTGCAACTGCTCTGCCCCCTGATGAAAACGGGTCGGAAAAAGCCAGAACTCTCGATGGTCAACCCGAAAGCCCAGTTGCCCTTCGTGAATGCCCCCTTTTCGTACAATGACTGACTGTAGTCCCTGCCCTAACGCAGCGCAGACAGCGCCCCACTCTTTAAATGCCATTTGATTTTGTGTCAGCATATTTCCAAATCACCTGAGAGCTATCGAGCTACTGTTTCTTTGAACGCGGATTTTTCATCCAATACAGATAACCGTCTTCGGCTCCGACAATCAAATCGCGAATGCCGTCTTTGTCCCAGTCGACTGTACAGGGACTGCTCGTATGGCCGGCCAGTTTTCGGGCGCTGATCGGCCCCTGATTTTTTAAGACCACTTTTCCGTCAACTGTTTTTTCATTGCGATAAAAATCGGCATTCATACTGTTCACAAGCAAATCCAATCGTCCGTCGCCGTCCCAGTCGACCACATGCAGTTTATAGCGTCCACTGCCACCAGCCCGTTTGGGATTCATCTGAATCGGCTTCAGAGACTCATCCACAAAAATGCGCTGCCCAGGTAATAATTTGAGTTCCTTACCCTCACGAACCCGTTCAAAGAATGCAAGATAACCCTCATGGTCCAGCATCACCAAATCAATTAAGCCATCCTGATTATAATCGATGGCAACAGGCGTTGTTCTCCATTGAGTGACTAACTGATTCCCACGGGGGTTCCACCAGTTCCAGGCCGGTTTGGGAGCAGTTCCTTCCCATGCCACCTGAACGGTCTGGGCGGGAGCTAACTTTGGCTCCTTCCGAGTACCAATATTCTGATACCAGAGAATTTCTCCCCAGATAGAGTTTACCAGTAAATCGGGGAGACCATCCTGATTCCAGTCTGCAACGGTTTGTGTGGTATAACCCCACTTTGCTTCGCAGGGCCCTTGAATGGAACCATTAGA